>Ga0247742_10001763_pt1 | contig 14675 bp, 13 predicted proteins | sample UWRJL208509C2_FD_180944 | JGI IMG/M metagenome (GOLD analysis project Ga0247742, IMG submission 180944) | Plant litter microbial communities from Arlington Agricultural Research Station in Wisconsin, United States - UWRJ-L208-509C-2 | ecosystem: Environmental > Terrestrial > Plant litter >...
AGGATCTACCATTCCTCTATTCCCAGGTGCATACCTTGGTCTCTTTTGGCTCTCACATGCTCACGGCTTTTTAGAGGAAAATCTCAAGATCTTGACTTCGCAAGTGCATCCATTGGACAACAACTCGGTGCCATATAATTTCTCATCCACTGTGTCGCCTTTGCTTCACAATGCTGCAAGAGCTCTGAACCTACCTGCTCGGTCTCATGAAAGTTTCAACTCGACATTTAATATTGCCAAATCTAATGGACACTCGTCCTCCATCCGTTCGTCGAAATCTGAAAGTAGCGAACACACGCCACCTGTTGACGTTCAATATACCGGACATATCTTGGTTAGCGGATACAACATCTCCTACGTTCTACCAAAGGTCTTTATTCCTCATAGAAGGGCTGGGTCCGATGAGGAAGGGGAAGGTTTCAGCCGGACTCCTGCTGGAAGAAGGCGACCTTCGATAGGAGAGAGAAACCAAGCGCAATTCATGGCCGCCATTGACATGTGGATTCCATTCCTATCCAAACCAATGAGATATCCCTACCTGGTATGTTTTTGTTCAATCTCGACTTTGCTCGTGCTGATAGGTTTAGCTCTCGATACCTACTCCCCGCTGTCTACATAACCACATTAGACTTGGGATTTTCCCTCCGTCGAATACAGCGACGTCTTTCGCGTCGTTGTCTTCAATGGAGGACGATGGCTGGGACCTTACATCCGACCCACATGTAACACGAGTTGCGACTCGACCATCGCGCTCGGGTTCGACTAATCACTTTGCTGACGACGAATCGTCTGATGCTTCGACCAGTGGGTCCACTGAAGGATGCACCATACGAGGTACCTTTCCAAGCGCCGAACGCATTCGCATACGATGGGCGAAACCTCAAAGAAACATGAACTTGTCAGGAGAAGAGAACGGTCGAAAACGAGCTGGTGTGGATAATGCTGAGGGCGAAATGGTTTGCACCGTCCTCGGTAAGGGAACGAGTGCATCAAGTCCAGAGGTTGAAGGAATTCTCGTTGGCGTGGAGTTCAAGGGGCATTGCAAAGGTCTATGGCATCCAAGTGTAGCAACGATGCTTGGACTGGATTGCAGTATTATGGCGAAAGGATCGGATATTTTCTGGGCTCGCGGTCACCCCTCTCAATGGGAAGTCTCTGGTGGAACGGGTTACACTGGTTTTGATAATGGCATTTCCACACCTCGAGCATCAAACTCCCGAGCGTCGTCGTTCGACTCCAACGGGCCTCAAGGTCAACAAGAATCGTATCAAACAGCTCGTACAGCCAATGCGACTGGTTCGACATCATCCCTACTTCGTGCTCCCCTCCCTGCGCAGAACTTGCCCGACTACTCCTTCGAAGGCTCGGCCTCCACCGCAGCTTTGCCACCAATTTCTGTCGGCTCGGCATCCATCCCCTCTCTTACTGGATCCTTAATGGGCAGCATACCCTCGTCAGAGCCTCGCCCGCCTGGCTCACCTATCACCCTCCATATTAATATGAACGATCTGCAGCCGCCAGGAAAGAATGCCCTTAGCTTCAATATATCTGGGACCGTGCTAGTCGCTCCTAGGGCGCTGTTGGGACGTCTCAATTCATCAACTACCAGCAACAAGACAACCGATTTTGAGCCGATAACCCTCCCTCGTTTTACTATTTTGGCCGCAGAAAATGAATCGTGTCCCATCATTGTCCGAAGCGACGTGGAAGACGCGACTGTGGAGGTATTCCACCCTACCGGTGATATTCATAACGACCCTCAAACCAGAAAGACAGTTTTACAACGGAACGGCTCCACAAAGTGTGGCGAAGACGGAGGACGTATTACTTTGAAGTTTATTGATACCTTCCACATCAACAACGGGCATGCGCGACCTGTCAGTCGTCCCAGAACCCCGAGTAATAATGCGTTGCCTCGCACATCGACCAATTCGCCTGTTCCTCGCAACCCGCTTCCACCGCGAGCAAAACGAGAGGGCCCCCCAATCATTACATCCGTCGAGGCGACCATTACAGCAGTCGTTCCCGGTTCAGATCTATTTCCTGATGGGTACGCAGCTAGGGTGCGTCTCAGGACACCGGCCGCTGTTGATTCCGAATGGCTCGAGTTTGGCATATCAGCTAGCAGCAAGAATGTTCAACCATCATCTTCGTCGGCGACCGTCAAGACCCATCCGATGATCGTCCTTGTTTGCGCGAGCATTGACGGGGTGCCTGTGAAGGCAGAAATAACACGAGCCACTGCCAAAGGTCCAGCTGGAGGCGCGCCTTTCGAGGAGTTGAGTGGAACCGATTGGATCTCCTGGGGAAAGATTTTCGCAGGCGCTTCAGTTGGCGGCAACATGATCATCGACTATTTGGTCAGATATGAATCTGCCACTGAGGGCAAGGGGAAGAAAAAGGCGCCAAATCGTACAGAGATGGACGTCCTGCTGCCGACCTTCTTCCTGCCTGTCTCTAGATTTGAAGTCAAGATAGATGTAATGCCAGGTAAAATTTTCTTCATCCTAAATTTTCTCCCACTGACTTTCATTGCTCCCTAGGTCTAGACATATCTTCAGTGAGATCTGAGTTCGACTACGTCCACGCAACCCCAACCGGTCATCGACTTCTCCTATTCTCTATGAAAGAATTTACGCAACCCCATCTTTCGCTCACTATCCGAAAGAGCTCGAAACAATCCGATACCCCCGTTAAATGGTACTTCATTCTTACCTGGATGCTTCTTCTCGTCACATTCGCTTCCTTATACCGCCTCGCTACCGAAACCTACCGACTGCAAAAGCTTACGGAAGGATATTCTGGTTTTGTTGAATCATGGCCGGAAATCCCAACCATCACAGCAACTGCCACGGTTTACGGCAGTTCAAGTTCACGTTGGTGGTTTGCAGACACGGAGACGGCCTCTTTGTCTCCCTCGTCTTCGGTTGCCCATCCCTCTCTCACGACCACCGAAATAGTACACAAGACCACGACAGACACGCCATCTACGCATTTACAATACGAAGGATCGTCTCGGGCAGACAGTGTCAGGGAAACGTCTGTTATACCCATAACTTCTCAATCACTTTTCGATAACTTTGGACTCATACCATTGGACAACATTTTCATTTTTTCGTGGTCTGAACAACACACGGCTGCGGTGAAGAAGGCCCTCGGGAAGGTTGTGGAATCCATGGAGTTTGTTTGGAGTATTTGCAGGAAAGTGTATCACTATCCACTGGACCCTCCGTAATATTTTTATGTACGCTATGCTCATGATATATGTATTCTACACCCTACTGTTTATCTATCGGAATTCTTCATAAATGTCTTACCAGTGTCGTTTTGCAAAGTCCATCTGAAAGCCATCCTCTTCGACATGCAAGAGACCCTCAGTCGCTTCGACATCCCCGCCTGGGCCTCTTTCTGTTCGTATCACCGGCATCTTAGTTTTATATGATATCAGGCATCGTTCGAGCTTTGGACAGACAGCTACAAGGTCTCGCGCGAAAAGCAGCGCTGAATCGTCCTTCAATTTGGACGTGCTCCAGAAGCGCACGTAGATCTCGCGCATGGAAGTAAATTTTGCAATGACATTCAAGAAATCATCCTGCAGTGAGAACTGGTGAATATGAGCTCGAAGGCTGGGGGGAAACAAGAACTGACCGTCACTTTACATAATCTGATTTAAATCTCTCTAACAAAGGACATATCTCTCCCAAGTCTTTCATGAGCGGTGAAAACCTGTAAGTAGAGATGCTTAAAGGTCACCGGGCCGAGATTGTACGCCGGCTTTTTTAGGGCATGCAATCCACCCATTTGCCATGAGCGCGGAACACATGTCTAAGAAGTCATCAGAAGAATCTAGTGCCAAATCACAAATCTGTGAGGTTTTTCATAGTGGGAGGACATAATGTTTTAAACCTGTGGTCACGTCGGGATGTGTGTCGAGGGATTGGAGATGCTAGAAAACGAGTGGGGTCGAATGAAGTGAGGCCAGTGTTGTAAGCATAATAAGAAAAGGTATTCGCATCCCAGTCAAGATCCACATAAAAGTGAGCTCCGATGTTTCACGTTGTGGGTGACGATCAATGATTATGTTAATTTATGTATTTATGTAGATCATGGGAAGCTTGCAAGCGCTTGAGCGGTCACGCGACACGCCTGGCAGTGGGTCTTCCTATCAAGGCTGAACCTCTCGAGTCTCAGTCCTCTCTCCAGATGAGATCGCGTTGCTTGATTCTTTTCAACTTTACAGGTCTTCCTATTGGACAAATTTGCTCCTTGGATCTTCATGAGAATCTGCGTCCGAAACATGGCTACTTAATGCAGCGCACTTGATTTTGACACGAATCTACCCATTTCAAAGAACCCCCCCCTGTGGCTCAAGCCGACGCGTCCAATCACGATCCAGAAACCGAAGACCTTATTGGCTGTATACTCATTTTTATGCTTAGGCGGGAATTTGAAGTATATCACTGCCGAGAGAATAGACAACAAAACATATAGTAATGACTCTGTGGAAAATTCAATACGGAAATTGTAGCACAGAAGTTTCAGAAGATATTAAACACATCATATCGACCGACTCAGAGAGTACCTGTAAAAAAAGTCTGGAACCAAGCGTCTATTTTTAACCACGAGCGCTTAGCTGTCAATCCGACTCAGACTCTGAAAGAACAGGAACTTCACACCAGTTCCTCTCTAAGGCGTATAACTTGGGAGTAAACTATATCTATGCTTGCCATGTGTCTCTCTTAGATTTAGAAATCTGATACATCAAGATAGTCGCTCGAGGGTCTGTTTTTTGTCCGTATATTGGTATTGGGGTGTGAAATAAGTAATTGGTCCCTACAGAGCCCATCGATACAATATTGCAACAGCACAAGGGCATCGAATATTGATATGAATAAAAGTTTTCATTACAGGTAAACTCGAAATCCATATGAGGCAAGTTTACAAGAGCCATGAGCAACCATTAGGATGTGACGTCGCATTCGGCGACTTATCGGTAAGCACAGTTCACGACTTCTTTACATTCAATTATTATTATTTACTCAAATTTGACGAGAGCACAGAAAGTAAGCTCAGACGTTAGAGTAGAAACAACTGAGGTGTGGCTCAAGAGCTTGTACGGTATATGTAGTAGGAGGCGGAATGATATGTAGCCGTGGATTACTACGAACAGCGGATATAGCGAAGAGCAATGATGCGACTCGAATAGATGTCGACGAGTATGGAAAAGGAAAGAAATGACAAAAGAAATAGTACGCCACATTCGGGATCTATACCACCTTCCTCAACAAGATTCTCAGAGATGCAGTACCTACAGAGCATGAGTACTAGTTTAAGCGCTCATAACGCCATTCAGGCGCCTTTAGGGTTAAAAGTGATCAAAAAACGTTTGTTTTCAAGGCGCTATAGCCAAGTGGTTACGGCGACAGATTAGAAATCTGTTCCTCTTTGAGGGCGCAGGTTCAAATCCTGCTGGCGTCGGTGTATTTTTTATTATAATTCCGAGCTGTTTTGTTGAAAGGAGTGGAGGGAAGAGGGGGAGGAGGAAGGGAGGGACGGAGCGAACATGGCATAGTGCAGTGGTTGAGCGCACGCGCCCGTGCAAATGTGATCACGTAAACAACGTGACCGAAACGGTCCTCTTGTGATTTTCCAGATTTAGGCACGATACGGCTTGTCTGAGTGTTTGGCCATTCATTTCTCCTGCATGTTGGGCCTTTTATTTAGGCCACGACTATTGTCTTTGCATCTTCTAGGGTCCTCTCCCCATCTTTCTCTGCGCTTCCATCCCCGCAACCGCCCTAGGTTCATGGCCACCGTTGTCGACCCCGTTAGCGACTGGAAGGTCGTCGAGAAACTAGGCAGCGTCTCGTATCGTGTCTTCACCAAGGCAATCGTTAAATCAGAGCAAGACGATAGAGATTACAGGATAATAAAGCTAGAAAACGGTCTAGAGGCCACACTCATTCATGACGCAAAGGCAGACAAGGCAGCCGCGAGCTTGGATGTTGCTGTGGGCCATTTGTATGACCCGGTACGTCGACTACGTTGCTCTCCTTGCGTCAGACGTTCTGAATGGACATCAGGATGACATGCCAGGACTGGCGCATTTCTGCGAGCATTTGCTCTTCATGGTGCGTCTTCTCATTTGAATAGCACCTAAATATGAACAACTGCATTAGGGAACGGAGAAATTTCCTCGGGAAAATGAGTACTCAGAGGTACTCGTTATCTTGACTGATGCGTCCTCTTCGCTTATCTCCATTTAGTTTCTGGCCAAAAACAATGGGGGATCCAATGCTTACACCTCGACCTCCAACACCAACTATTATTTCAACGTCGCCACTTCTGCCCTGCCTGGCGCCTTAGATCGTTTCGCTGCCTTCTTTCACAGCCCCCTATTCGCCCCCAGCTGTACCTCCCGTGAACTCAATGCCGTGGACTCCGAGCACAAGAAGAATCACCAGGCCGACATGTGGCGGATATTCCAGTTGAACAAACACCTCAGTCGGCCAGGCCACGTTTGGTCCAAATTTGGAAGCGGAAACCGCGATAGTTTGTCGAAAGCTGCACGAGACCTCAAGGAACAAGGAAAGCTATCGAATGATGCGGAGAAACCGAGCCTGAGTGTCACTCCATCCCCCATCCCTTCACGGGTTGCATCACCTGCGCCTTCAGTAGCGTCGAGCAACAACGAAGCAGAAGCCGATGGTGGCGTCATTGGTCGCGAGACTCGACGTCGATTGGTGGAATGGTGGTCCAAGGAGTATTGTGCCAGCAGGATGAGGCTTTGCATTATTGGAAAAGGTTGGATATAACTTCCTTTCTGACTTTACTTTTATTAACAATGTATTAGAATCTTTGGATGAGCTCGCAGATCTCGCTGCCACCTTGTTCTCACCAATACCCAACCGAGGTCGAGATGCCCTCCCGATGATCAACGAGCATCCATTTGGCCCAGATCAGAAAGGCGTAAGTGCCGCCGTATTCGCTTTACCTTGATACCTTCTGATTACCTGTGAAATAGACTCTGGTCTCTGTTCAAACTGTCATGGCTTTCCATGCTCTGGAGATATCTTTCCCATTGGAGTATCAACCGCCGTTTTGGAAACACAAACCCACCAATTTCATCTCCCACTTTGTTGGTCATGAGGGACCTGGTTCACTTCATTCTTACCTCAAGAATAAACACTGGGTGACAACGTTGAGTTGCGGCCCTCAAAACCTCGCAAGAGGCTTTGCGATGTTTAAGCTGACAATCCACCTCACACCCGAGGGATTTGGTGAGTATCTCGATTTAAAAGCGCCGAGCTGAATTGCTAATTGTGGAATAGCGAACCATCGTTCCGTAATCCTAGCCGCCTACAAATACCTTGCATTGTTGCGATCTTCCACGTTCGATCCTTTCCATCAGGAAGAAGTAGTCAATCTCTCAAATATTCGATTCCGATTTGCTGAGAAGAAACGACCTGACGATTATGCTACTTGGGTTTCCGAGAATATGGCATGGCCCATTCCTCGAGACTTGATTGTTGCTGCACCGAGACTTACCTGGCCCTACGCTAACAAGGAGGAAAGAAAGGCAAATGAAGCCAAGGTTGCTGAGTATCTTCAGTCCTTCACACCCGAACAAAGTCGTGTTGTCCTAATGGCCAAGAAGGATGATCATATCAGGGTTCATCCGGATCTGAAGTGGAAGAAAGAGCCTTGGTATGGTACTGAGTATGGCATACAAAGGTTCGACTCTGAGCTTATCGCCGAAGTGTGTTACTCCAGACTTCGCCCAATGTTTCATGAGGCTGACCTATTCTGTAGGCAAACGGCGCCAATGACATTCCTGAGCTATTTCTGCCTGGACCGAACGAATTCATTCCCACAAACCTCGATGTTGACAAGAAAGAAGTGGTACAAGTTTGTGTCTTTTCTCTCATTCAGTCATTTCTGTAATGGCTGATCTCTCTTTAGCCTTTGAAGCGTCCATATCTCATCCGCCGAACGCCTTTGTCCACACTTTGGCACAAGAAGGATGACAGATTCTGGGTCCCCAAGGCTCATGTTGTTATCGATTTGCGAAGGTTGGTCTTTGTATCAGTTACTAGTCTTCCATCTTCTAAATCCACCGTCTACAGCCCTGTAGTCAACGCATCTGCGCGGCAGGCTGTTCTCACTCGGTACGTTCTCCGACGCCAAAGGCCCTTATACACATATTGATCCTGTTGCAGGATGTATGTCGAGGTTGTCAATGATGCTCTTACCGAATTCGCCTATGATGCAGATCTTGCTGGACTATCTTATAACTTTGTCCCGCATACTACTGGCCTATATGTCACCGTCAACGGCTATAACGACAAGGTCGCTGTTTTGGTCCAAGATGTGCTCGACAAGATCAAAGGGCTTGTAGTGGATCCTCAACGGCTCGAAGTGATGAAGGAGCAGGTTGGCATATTGTCAGCACTATATCGTGAAGCGTGATACTGACCTCGTTTTAGGCTCGGAGAGAATGGGAGAACTTCTTCCTCGGACAATCTTACTCGCTCTCGGATTATTATGGACGATATCTGATGGCGGAAACTCAGTGGCTTGTCGAGGAGAAGCTCAAGGAGTTGCCTTGTAAGCGATTCTTTCGTTCCACCCACCCCTTTATATTTATTCTTCCGATTCAGCTGTTACTGCCGACGAGATCCAAGCGCACGTCAAGGCAATACTCTCTGAAGTGAATGCCCGTATTTTTGTTACCGGAAATATAGATAAGGATGAGGCTATCAAGGTCGCAGAGATGGTGGAGCAAGGGCTCGGAAAATCTCCGCTCTCATCCATAGAACATGACGAAAAAGCCTTAATCCTCCCTCAAGGTCAAAATTTTCTTACGGTTTACCGCACATCCTGGCTCACAATGCCGTCTTGGCTTATCAGGATCCAACTTCGTTTTGTCTGCGCCTATTCCCAACCCTAATCAGGCCAACTCGGCTCTCACATATTTTACCTACTACGGTTCTCTCCTTGACCAGAAGCTACGAGTGACATCTGCTCTGATCACCCAGATCATGACCGAGCCAGCCTTCAATATTCTCCGAACGAGGGAACAGCTTGGCTACATTGTCTCATGCTCTTCGTGGATTCTACCGGGTTCCACAGAGAAGGGTCTTCGCATCGTCGTACAGAGTGAGAAGAAACCAGGGTATTTGGAAGAACGTGTTGAGGCTTTTTTGGATGAGATGAAAGCCAAATTTGAGCAAATGACGGACAAGGAGTTTGACTCGCATCGAGGTGGTTTGGAGAAGAAGTGGCTGGAAGCAGACAAGAATCTCGCCGAAGAGTTTTCAAGGTTTCTGTTGCACATCAATACTGGCCATTTGGATTTCTTGAGAAGTATGTTCTCCGTCTCTCTATGAGGATTTCACTGATGATTTCGCATAGAGGAACAGGATGCTGCAATTTTGAAAAACGTCACCAAGGAGGATGTCCTACAGTTATTCTTGTCCACCGTCCATCCGTCGTCCCAAACCAGGTCAAAGCTTTCTGTCCATATGGTTTCTCAAAAGCCTAGACCCAAGAGAGTCAGCTCAGCAGCTGCACAGGCATTTGAGGCCCTCGTTCACCAGGCCTTCCCCGACATCGACGAGAAAGCGTGGAGAAGTTCTGTGGACGGAGAGACCCCAACCGTGGTGGAGTTCGGTCAGTTCTGGATGAAAGCCTTGAACTCGGAGGAAGGAAAGAAGATTCTAGGAAAACTGCCAGGGCTCATCCATGAGCATCCTGTCGCTGGAGAGGACGAGGATCGCAAGAGAGCTGATGTCACCTACATCGAGGACATCAATGCATTCAAGTCTACATTGACTCCCTCCGTCAACGTGGGCCCTTTGGTGGAATGGAATGACCTTCCTCAGTCAAAGTTCTAAATTACTTACCACACATTAGCGTACTAAATTACAACTAGTAGCATCCCGTTTATACAGCCGCTTTGCTTTCAAACTCAATTAAATAATGAGCCATAATGGTTCAAAAACGATCAGCTTTGGAGGAATTGACTGTAAAGGGAATACAATAAAATAATAGAATGATGCAGAAGAACAACAATGATTGCGTAGAGGATAGAGAGCAAGTCGACAACAATACGGAAATGACCACCAATGGGAGAGAGAACGACGGGTAAATATATGCCACATGTTCCTACTTTCGCCTAATGTCCAACTTGAATCGGGAAGGTTGGGCGGCAGGAGGTGCAAAGTTCTTCGCACGTCGGAAGAGTAGAACGTGTGGCTCGGGCGCTGTCGCAGACATAAGTATAGGCACCCTCCTCATTCTTAGCCGAAACTTACCATGGACTTCATAGTGCTCCCAACCGAGGCTCTGAGTGATTCCAATCCCTCTCCATTCAGCTTCTGTCAACAACCGAAGAACTCCAGAATCATCGGGGCTGAAGTATTCTTTCGGAACCATCTTCAGGAGCTGTTTCGGAAGAATAACATGTCGGTATTCGTATTCATCGTCAGAATAGCGATCGGAATAGTGAATCCTAGTTCAAACAATTTCAAGCTGGCCATCTCCTCTCGGAGATCATGATGATCTTACTTTTCAATGTATTCCTCAAGTTTACGCGCCATCTCCTTCTGCTGAGCGGCTTGTTGGGCAGCATTCGTTGCCATCTTGTAACCCAAGAATGAGCAGCTGATAAGAGTGACCAAGAGAAAGAAGGTTAAGCTTCAACTTTACGTGCTCGTTTGGATATTTACGCGACTGTCACGTCACACTCAGTAAAAACGGAAAGTCGGTCCTCGGTCTCACGGACGTCTCGAGATAGTCATTGGTAAGTCGAGTTGACTAACCTTCGACCATAATGTCGTTTTTTGCGTAATTCGTTGACTACACTAGACACCATTCAGTCAAGGCCTAGTCCTGATTTCTGCCTCAATACACGAGGCATCCACCTATCGTGGTCCAGCATTAGGCTCATCCAGATATGCTTTCGGGTTGATACTATCAGGTCTTTCTAAACCTTTCATTGTGGTATAGAATACGGTATTCATCTCATTTTTCAACTACTCTAATACATGCTCCTCAACTAAAAAGGGAACAGAGCTAGACTGGAGACTTTCAGACTTGTGCATAGAGGGGAGATGGGAGGATGATGTAGGTGGGATTGACAAACAGTACGATACCTCAGTGAAATCTACTTGCCTTGAATTGTGCCGCACGCACCGCGACTTTATGCCAGAGATTAGAAGGTGACACTGGGGAGGTGAAATTTACAAGAGATTCTTGGAAACAAAGCGAATATGTTAATGGAGGGAGAAGATGAGAGGGGCGCATACGGAGTGGCTTACTTGTATGCTGAGATTCGACCACCAACACCAAAATCCGAATTCCAGCCTCGGCCGTAGTCGTCGATACAGAAACATCGGAGCATGGAATTTCTCTGGGGGTTGAACTTCTTACTAGGCTCAATCCAAGCCCTGAATGGGATGAATGGCTTGATATATGTTGAAAATTAACGAGACAGTGGACGAAGAGGGGTGGATGTACTAACAGGGTGTTGGCAGGCTGAGTTGGAAGTGGTTCGGAACAAAGTTGAACTTAGCTGTTAGATTCGCAGAGTCGACACGTTGACAATTCGGCCACTTCCGAAGGACTTGGGTAAAATTCCATAGACCCTGTCGAGACATATATTTTCCGACTTGTGCTTGCCTTGCGGTAGACTACGCCATGACTAGGTGCGACACACTTAGATATGATAATCTTGGCAAGACTTGGCAAATGTGGTTAAATGACTAAATACTACGTGAATGACGATTCGAGGACTTAGATGAGACTAGTCGATGGCTTGCCAATGACTGCCTTGACTTCCGGTGACTTTTCGTTTTTACTGAGCGTCACACATTTTGAGATCACGTGGATAGACGCGTCCATCAACTCGAGAGCGCGCTTGTCCAGTTGCCACCACCATCGCATTTGGGTTTTCTTTTTTCCCCATGAGCAATTATTACTATGAGGATCCCATTGAAGCTTTCGAATCGCAGGATGGTGATTTTTACGACTCGCACAATGCCCAACAACACACGACTAATACACATGGCGCCGATTTCTACGAGGACGACTTAGAGTTGGAATACGGTGAGTATATGCGCATATTTTATGGTGTCATTCACTAACATACCTCAGCACTCTCCTCTCCCTCTCCTATGGGAACATATAATGAACCCTATGGCCGCCAGCATCCCAATCACAATGATCACCACCAACGTACTTTCTCTCAGCCTGAGCTACGTCCTCGTGCAACAAATGCGTTTGATCTATCTCAGAGAGTGTCCCACATAAGCCAAATCTCCGAGGATAACTCTCGCAGTAAGCTCACCTGACGTGCTGCTCTCACCTGGCTTTCTCGATGTTTATAGTGACGTACACTCTAACATTTCTCAAGACATATTCAGACCCGATGACTCTTCCAACAACTACCGGCAATCCCAGCAACTTCAGGCTTCAAAGGAAGACTTAGAACATGAAAAAAGTACCGATGATTCCGGGGAACAGCTGACGTCCAATCCAAGAAGTGGCCATGGAGTCCGCCTTCGTCCAGTATCTAACTTGCGTCGGTATTTACAACATTATAGAGATACTTACTGATGATGATTTTCAGCGGATATATACCGTTCATTGTTTAAATTTGGAGTCTTCAACGCAGTCCAGTCGACATGCTTCGATGAGGTAAGCCTTGGCGTTTTCGACAGAACCGGGTCTCAATTACAAGCATGTAGGTTATCCACGGCGACAAAAACCTGGTGAGTCCATGTATCTATGCACATCCTGCTGATTCTGACGCGACATGAAGGTTATTAGCGGTATACTTCCCAAAGCCGTAGATTGATCCAATACTTATACCAGTTCGCAGCACCTACAGGAAGTGGCAAAACCGTGCTATTTGAACTAGCCATCATTCGCTGCATAGAGGAGAGCAAGAAGTCTGGAAAACAGGTCAAATGCATATATATTGCCCCGACCAAAGTCTCTTGCTCTCTTTCTCGGTTACTGAGCGACCTTACCGTGTTCTTTTCAATAGGCCTTGTGCACGGAGAAGTTTCAAGACTGGGCCGCGAAGTTTGAACCCATAGGATTCAAATGTCTGTTATCTCTTGTTTCACACCTACGAACTTTCTCTAACCAAACTCAGGCTGCGAATTGACGGGTGACACTGTGGTTTTCGGGAATAGTGCATGGGGGGAAGCAAAGAATGCTTCGATCATGTAGGCCACTCTGCCAAATTGAAGCCTCAAGCGGTTGCTAACTCAGAAACCACAGCGTCACAACGGCATGTAGCTGGAATCTTAGTTGTGAATCCTTGGCTAATAAGCCTTTTAGTGTGAGAAATGGGACAGTCTCACTCGAAACTGGTAAGGAATAATTTCATGAGCTCGGAGCACAGTGCCTGACGTGATTCTCAGGCACGACCACGATCATATACTCTCTCAGATTGAATTGTTTCTTGTCGATGAGGTCAGTGCAGTCGATTAGATGCTTGCAGTTGCAGCTGGCGAACAGGAATAGGTTCACATTCTTAATGAAACACGAGGAAGCACCCTTGAAGTTGTTACATCGCGAATGAAGCTCCGAGGATCGAAAGTCCGGTTTTTGCTTGTTTCCGCGACAGTCCCAAATATACGGGACGTTGCCCAGTGGATTGGGAATGGATTTAGAACATCAGAGCCTGCCCAAGTATTTGAGGTATATCAGTTAGACATTTCTCATTGCAAACGTCAAATCTAAATCATTTTTCAGTTTGGCGAGGACTACAGGCCTTGCAAGCTCACCAGACACGTCGTCGGTGTTCCGAGAAAGAATGGAAACAATGACTTTCAGTTCTCAAGAGGCCTAGACTTTAAGTTATTCGCAACGCTGCAGCAATATTCCACTGGCAAGCCAATCCTAGTCTTCTGTTCCACTAGAAAGGGTATCTATGTCTCATCCTTATGTTCCAATTTAAGCGTTAATCCCTCTGTAGGAGTATTCGACACCGCTGAGCAGCTGAAGAAAGAGTTTCTTGAGATCGAGCCTAAACGGACAGCTCTGCCTTGGTCTCGACCAACAAGGTAGGTATCAGTTTTATGTGCAGGGTTATTTTTCTCACCGAACATCAGGATCAACCAGACCTTTGTGGACAAGCGTTTAGATGGTAAGCACTCCAAGAACAACGTGGTAGATCTTTATTTGAAGCACCTCAGAGCTTGCTTCGGTCGGAATCGGAGTACATCACGCTGGACTCTCAATGGAAGACCGTCGGTCTACCGAGCAGCTCTATCTAAAGCAAGTCCTGCGCATTTTGGTTGCCACGTCGGTAAGGACGAAATGATACTATCAGATATGCTTATGTTGACGTTCTTCAGACATTGGCAGTTGGTGTTAATCTGCGTATGCAACCATCACGCCTTTTCAGTCGATGGCCTAAACTTATGCTCTGATCTCACTGCAGCCGCACATATGGTGGTCATAAAAGGCGTTCATACCTTTTCAAATAACGCTTCTAGAGAGTACTCCGACCTAGATATCATGCAAATGTTGGGTCGCGCTGTATGCTTTTTTTTTTTTGCTCACTCGTTGCCTCAATGGCTAACCGAAGGGTCGCAGGGTCGCCCACAATTTGGTGAGGTCAAACTCCTCCCTGTTGGACGCAACTAAACGACCGACAG
>Ga0247742_10001764_pt1 | contig 14671 bp, 19 predicted proteins | sample UWRJL208509C2_FD_180944 | JGI IMG/M metagenome (GOLD analysis project Ga0247742, IMG submission 180944) | Plant litter microbial communities from Arlington Agricultural Research Station in Wisconsin, United States - UWRJ-L208-509C-2 | ecosystem: Environmental > Terrestrial > Plant litter >...
GAGATAATCGAGATCCTCAAGCTCAAAGTTGGCAGCACGTCACGGAAGAGCCGTATCGAGCAATGGGCAGACAAGGTTATTTCTTCGCCTAGCGGCCCTATAAATCCAGTTGCCGTGGCAGCGATGATGATGGGCTTTCCAATGATGCCAGGAGTGGACGGGGGAGACGATACCGATATTCTCAATTATGTTGACCTCGACCAGAACGATCCAGACTTGGACGACGTACGAGAGGAATATAAACCCAACTTGAAGGCACAATTCGATGGATGGGTACACCTTGGTCAGACCTTGAAAGGAGGACCAGCTCTCTTGATCAAGCTGTATACGAGGGCAATCGAGATGATGCCATATATACGAGGGACGGATATCGTTCATGAAATGGTTCACAGGTATGGAGTCCCCACGTCTACGTCTCTCTAGCTTACACGCTCGCGTCTGGCAGACTAAACGAACGCTCCAACAAGATATATATCGGCGAGGCTTTAGTCAATCTGGCAGCTTTTGCAAAGGTGCAACGCAAAAAGCTGAATCTGACCCGTACAGGGGATAAGAAGCGGGCTTCTGGTACTCAATCAGGAGCGAGTTCGTCTGGTAGCTCTCAGAGGAGGAGCACCATGCTTGTGCCTCCACCGCAGCTCTCTGCGGACGCTCCATTTACCTTCGGCCTCAACATGTACCCTACACCTGGGCCGCCGCCTCCACTGCCGTTTCCTTTCCCTCCTATTCCAGGTGGTATGGAAGACGTAGACTAGTTTAAAAGACTTTCGTAGATTGATATACTCTCTGCGTGATCTGACACTCCCGCCTGTCAGCCTGCATTATCAAGTCTTAAAAACTTTATTCCTGATCGCGGGTTCTCTCGCGCTTTGACATATCTCGTTAATTAGATCTTTTTGACGCGTCTTGGCGCTCATCGTATCACCAAATCATCCCTCCAGTTACCGCCACTTATTCAATTGCATGTGTACGAGCGCGCCCAAGGTTAACAACATGCACTGCAGCACTTGATCCCGTCAGCCCGTTTCAATAGGTTTCACTGATGGGCCTCGAGCAAGACGTCACTGCATGAGACCTGTCAGTCGAGATTATTATGACATCTATAAAAAGTCGTTAGCGCTGTTCCGAATCTTTTGAACCCTCTTCCCATTCGTACGTGGTTTGATACATCGACCTCATTGTTCATCGAAGTGCACTAACAGCGTGTTGCAGAAATATCATGTTGTTGTCGAAACGCTGCTGGCAGGTCCTTATGTGCCTCACTATGGCCCAGGCCACCTTCGCAATCACGGCTTTTAACCCCTTGGAGTTCAAGAAGCAGACAGCTCACTGTAAGGCCGTCAGAAGGGCCCAAACCGACGAAGTTGTCAGCGTCGACCTTAGTGAGTGATTCTGATCAGCGTGTATGGAATCCTGTAGTAGAAACCCTGCTCATATTGGCATTTTTTATAGAATATGTCGACATCAATCCAGAAGGAAGAACTACTCTATTAATGGTTCATGGCTGGCCAAGTCTTTGGTCGACGTGGTCGAACCAGATTCAAGAATTTAGGGTGGGTCCTACAGTACCATTTCCTGCCGCCATTCATAAATTTGACCGCGCGCACTAAAGAACGATTATCATTTGGTCGTCGCAGAATTGCGTGGCTTCGGAGAATCACAACATCCAGGAAACCCACATTCATCTGGGACGATCGGTGATATGGTTGACGATCTAAAATGCATGTTACAACATGCAAAGGTTGAATCCGCTATCTGCATGGGGTAAGCTCTGCCATCTGACACAATGAAGTCGACTGCCTGACTTTCGTCGCGTTCAGTCACGACTGGGGATCGTCAATCTGTTACGAAGCTGCACGCCTTCGACCAGATATCTTCAGTGTTGTCATCGGTGCGGCTATACCAGTTAGTCGTTCAGTATTTTGTTAGAATGCGCCTGACCTCTTGTTTGTGCAGTATATACCAGCCGCTGGGCCATTCCTCCACGTGAAGACACTGGTTCCAAGGCTCCCCAAACTGGCCTACCAGCTGTTTTTCGACTCCGACCCCGATGCGGCAGCGAAGGAGCTCGAAAAGGACCCACGTAGGACGATACGAGCCACGCTACGAACTGTCGATAGTCCGCCGCCCGAGGACTTCTTAAAGAGTAACGAGTCTTTCCTGAAGGCATGGGAGGATGTCCAGGAGGTTAGTTCCCCGATTTATATGACATTGGGTGAGATACACTGACGGTTGATAAAAGATTCCTCCCGTTCCATTCTTTTCCGCGGAGGAGGAGACATACTTTGTTGAACAGTACAAGCTGAGTGGTTTCAAAAATAGTGCGTCTTTTTGGCTCTGCATAGAACCGACGCTAATAAATTCACCTGTAGCATTGCAATTCTATTCACAATTCGTCTGTGCTTTTCAAAGAGAGTAGAGTGCACGCTGACTCGGGTTTTTATCATCAGAATCGTCTACAACAATGGACGCTAGCACATACCCAAGGTAACCATACGATTCCACAGCCTACTCTTGCTGTATACCCGATGCAGGTGAGGCATTCTCCTGGGATGATCGAAAAACGCGTTCTGAGTTTTGAGCAGGATCCTGTTGCGGATTGGATTTCAACAGCAAAGATCCTGAAGTCTGCAGATTATCTGCCAGACCTTACGATCGAAGTAAGTGCTGGGTATCAAACAATATGGATTGCGGCTGATCAATCGCCTTCAGACTCTTCCTGGCGCCCATTGGTTCCACTTAGAGCACCCAAAGGAGTTCAACAAAGTCGTCCGGAGATGGCTAGAACGGGACAGTGTAACTTCAAGAAAATTCGGTGACGAGCTTTGAGCCTGGGATGATCACGACCGACGGTGTTGATGTGGAACTAGAAATTGGATAATTCAATTGTGTACACCAAGTACAGAATAATGGAGCTCTGGGCCTAATTCATTACCATGGGATGCGGATCATGGCAAACCCAATTTGCTTAATTCTGTGACCGCATCTAGGATCTCTTGTTCTTCGGCCGTTAAGCTCTCAGCTTCCATGGACACTGAATCCAAGAAAGGAGCCTGGACATTCTCTTGAGTGACAATCTTTGCCCGAGCTGCTTCACCGAATGGTCCCACGACAGGCTGGCAAATTGTCCCCAACGCGGGCAAGGTGCCTTGGGTGAAGTACTCCTTCACGTATTTCTGTGTACAGAGGGATGGTGCTGAAACCGATCCGTGCTATGGGTATTCATGAGTAGCTTACGGGAATCGAATGGGAGTGGATAACCTACACCGACAGAGTTCTGCGTCAGCACGACTGACCCATCGAATCCAATCGACATTTTCTTAGCCCTATTGAAATGGATCAGAAATATGAGTGCTGGTGAACTAAGGAGGGCAGCTCAAAGATTCACGCGGATAAGGGGGTGACAGGGTCTTTAACAGCAGCGGTTTAGCTTGTGTTTCTTCCATTCATGAACGAGCATACATACCACCAGTGTTGCCTATAAAAAGAATAGGGTGAGTTGTGTTTCCAACGAAAGGACCCCTGAAGTTGTCCTTTGGAAACTTGGGCCAACCACTATGAAATGCGTTGAGTGGAAATCCCCACGCGAAACAAATAAACCTACGCGCAATCTATGAGTAAAGAAGCCTCGACGTCCGCCCAATGCGATGCATTGACCATCATGTCGTAATATCCCTTCGCCCACTCCAGGTCGCTCGGGATACCGGCGTTATCGTTACATAGAATGGTATTCAGTGCGTCTTTCTGGAACGTACGGCCGACGTCCCCATTACTGTTGCACGGGCACTGGAAGGCGGGTTCGTGCCAGACCTCCAAGAGCCTACTGCCATCACCAGCGGCGAGCTCGGCCAGTCCCTGCGCCATGATAGGAAAATATCTGTAGGGTTTGTACAATGCCGTGAAGATCCCCTTGCGAAGGGCCTGATAGTCCATGATGCCATATGTCTCGCCCTTTTGAACTGGAATAGGGTTGATGCGCAAAGACTCAAAGAGGGCCATAAGATTCTGCTTAATTTCAGAAGGACTTGGCGCATAGAAGGGGCAAGCTTCGGGTCCAACTTCAGAACAGCCCTCAAAGAAGCTTTCGAGGGCTTTGTCTGTGTCTTCAAAATAGTTGGACCACTTCACTGTGAATCAATGTCATCAATGCTGGTATAAAAAAATCAAGAGCGTAACTCACAGCCGTAGTATTCATCACAGTCGGCAACTCCGTCCAGTATCATCCGTTCTATCTTGTCCTAAACAAGGGCCGTCAAGCGGGTCCTGGTATTCGTTGCTGCTTACGCACCGGAAACATAGCAGCAAAGGTAGCTCCTAGGACGGTACCATAGCTTCCAACAGCCCTTCAGTGCATGCGAAGAAGGTCGTTAAACCAAACTCACGAAAAGCCCCAATATTGTAATTTCTCTCGCCCGTGAGCCTCAACGATCTTCAGCATATCTCTTGCAGTTTGATCCGTGTTCATATGCCTGAGATATCCGTCGTCCTGTTGCAGTGCCAACTGTCCAGTAACTTTGGCCCGCGCCCAAACTCGGGCAACCTCGCCAGAATCTCCAATATAGTCCAATCCCGTGCCCCAGAGCGCGCGCTCGACGCCTGTTTTGAAGAACTCAGCCCGAGGTCTGGACTCTCCAATGCCTGTGATGTAGTATGTTAGACCTTTAGAGGTTGTGCGACAATGAAATTGTGCGTTCATTACCTCGTGGGTCAAAGCCAACGATGTCGAAATCTGGTCCAACTATTGAGCGAAGGGCGCCAGCATACGGACCTGTGATAAGACCTATTCCGCTTCCGCCTGGTCCTCCAGGGTTAAATAAGATGGGTCCCCGATAAGTTTCAGACATCTCGGGCGTCACAGCAGGAATGCGAATAAGTGCGATTGTAGCCTCACGTCCATTGGGGTCCGAGTGGTTCAGAGGCACCTAAAAGCGTCCTGAGTAAAATATTAGACATACGTGTCTAATTTCACGTACTATAAGACGAGCACATTGACGATCTGGAAAACAATCCTGCCACTTGAGGTAGCTCAGAGCAGGAAGCTGACATCGAGGAGAATCTCATCAACGGTATCCGAGTTACCCATACACAGACAATAAATATTTCACCTTATCCCATCGAAAGGTCCTGTTCTCTGAGGTGGTTTCTCGAGAATCTTTGGGTGAGAAGGGTGGTGTGGACAGGCGCTGAGATTTAATGCCACACAGAGCGCAGAAAGGACGAGCGTTGCCAATGATGGCATTCAATGTGGTAGTGACTTGGGGTGCGACCTGAGACTTCTTTACCCAACAGCCTTGACAGGCAGAGAATTTATATCATATATATATGGTCGATAAGACTATAGATACGCACTTCATGATCAAGCAAGCTTTGATGCGAGTAAGGCGATGAAAACAGCGCAGCATGGCTAAGACCACAGTTATCACTTCATTTCAACTTTCCGCAGCTTCTCGTTGGTCATGGGCAGCCATAACTCGTCAAGTTTTGGGATTCCCTGGCCACATTGTGTCGCGGCAATATAAAAATATGGAAGGGTTCCACTTCGGGGGTGCAGCAGGCTGAGAACTTAAACTCAAAATAGATATTAAAATATTAACCCTCCACGTGATTTCGTGACTGCGCGTCGGGAGTCGAGAATCGGATGGTGCACATTTTGCTGACTGCGTTTGATACTTGAATTTTAACGGCATTATGAGCGTTCAGATCTGTAAAAAATACTCAGGTGTATAGGTCCAAACAGGTCATAGGCCATTCTGCGCAAGGCTTATTGCTACATTGGTAGTAAGTAGTTTGCCTCTTGAGCACTAGGCTTTTCAGACGAGCAACTGCGATAGTGAGTCCATTGGTGCTGGTGCGTGTGTAATTAAAGTGAAGAGGCGAACCTGTGTTCCGGGAGGTGGAAGGAATATACTGAGATCTTTACCTATTGATGATAATGAGAGTAAGACCAGAAGGCCAAGTAGCCCTGCATCGATTAAAACACCAGAGTATTAAACTACGCAAACCTACGAGGCTGCAACAAAGAGCACACGAAATAACTGTGCAGTAAGACCTGTGATATTATGTTTTGCAGTCTGATAAATTTGACAAATAAGTGGTCAATTGATACTCGCATGAACGGTGAAAATTCGACATGTTAGAGTATGTAGGAATCGTCAAAAGAGTCTAACACCCTTTACTTCTCGGCCAGTCCATCTCTCCCAGAAAGCCTTCAGCTCCTCTTCACCTGACTTCTCTTCGATCTCACCGAGCACACCGTGGCTCTGCTCATCATCTACACCAAGCGCCTGCCGCACGCTCTCGCCCACGCCCGGCATCACTGGCTCCAAGCAACCTGCGACGATGCGGATGGTCTCAAGCGCGACGATGCGCGTGGCGTGGATGTCTGCAGGTAGTGTTGTGGGCTTCCATGGTGCAATATCAGTAACGACTTTGTTGGCCTACGAAGGATTATGTTAGCGAGCTGATTCGGAGGTAGGAAAAGTGAAATAATGAGCCAGCGTGACATGTGCACCTACAAGATATGTAGGTGCAAGTACCACATCACGCCAGCGGAATGCAGGCCGAAATGGCGACAGAATTCAAACACACCTTTCTCAAAACCATCATAATCTCCTCCAGAGCCTCACCAACCTCAAAACGTCCCATGCAGTCGTGGACCTTGTGAGGCAGATCGAGCGCTGCTCTCAAAAGGCTTGCGTTCAAGACTTCGCTAAGTGTGTCTGCATCCTGTCTCAACCTCGGCGCTTTAATTTGGCCTGGATTCAGGAAGACGTCTTGAATTTCTTGGGAGAGGTGATCAGAGCGCGAAAGCGAGGGCATAGAGCCACCAAAGGCGTCCTTCACGCGCTCAGAAAGTCGGGGGGATGCTATCCGCAATAATAAATTACCAAGCTGGGCTTGGATTTCTTTGCCGTGTTTTTCCACTTGAACTGGTGACCAGTCTAAAGGGAATATTAATGATTGTAGAACTCCGTGAGTCGCGAAGAACAAGTGGACAAGCTTACCAACATCATCGGCCCACTTGCCTCCAATTCTCATCAAATAAAAGCGGACGACATCGACTCCCCACTTGTCCATCGCCTCAAGAGGGTCCGCAACGTTTCCCAAAGACTTTGACATCTTCTTTTGAGAGGAAGTCCAGTGTGCGTGAGTTAGGATTGTCTGAGCAAGCGGGATTTTTGAAGTGGAAGGAGACGAGGATAGTGCGAGGATAATAGCTGGCAGATAGACAGCATGGAATTTCAGAATGTCCTTGCCTATCACTTGGATGTCTGCGGGCCAGCCAGTTTCCCGCCCAACGCCTGTGGACCAAGGATAGCCGGAGCCAGTGAGGTAGATGAGCAGCGCGTCAAACCAGACGTACACCGTCTGCGTTGGGTCTTCAGGGACTTGCACTCCCCACTCTAGCCTCGACCGTGGTCGAGATATCGATATGTCTGCAAGGGAGAATGTGGGATTGTCTTGTCCGAGCACTTGGAGAACGTCTTGTCTGTACTGGTCTGGGTACACACTTTTCTTGTTCGAACTGTAGTACTTGAGAAGGTCGTCTCTAAAAGCAGAAAGACGGAAGAGGTAGTTTTCTTCTGAAGTCCATTCGACCACCGATCCCGTTTCAGCAGATACAGTTTGGTCTTGCTTTTTCACGACCTGTGAGTCGGTATAGAAGCATTCGTCCGTAATTGAGTACCAGCCTGAATATTGGTCTTTGTAGATATAACCTTTCGCGTCTAGTTTTCGCTGCACGAGGACGTCAGTATTCACGCCTTTCGGTTGGCAAAGGCATGCTCACCCAAACGTCTTCAACGGCTTTCCGATGATCATTAGAGGTGGTACGCATAAAACACGTATTGCTTATGGATGCTCTCTTCCCTAAATCCTTCGCGACAATTAGCAACGGCTTAGTCCAAGAAAACGAATCACGCACTCGAAATCTCTCACTCAGAGTATCACAAAATGCCTTCTCCCTTCCTCCTACCCCAAAGTGGGCCCTAGCAGCCTTCTGAATCTTCATTCCATGCTCATCTGTGCCTGCCAGAAACCTTATGTCGGCGCCGCTTCCGCGCTTCAACCGCTGATAGCGGGCAAACACATCCGCCGTCACGAGCGTGTATAAATGGCCAATATGTGGTGATGCATTGGGGTAGAATATGGGCGTATTTATGTAGTAGGGTTTGGTGGATGTTGATACATGGCGGCAGACGGTCAAGAATGTCAGGGGCCGTCGCGACAAGTGGCGAAGGAGGACCATTGGCATCAAGCGAACGCGTCCGAGATTTTCGAAAGAGTGCGATCACATGACTAGATAGTTAGATCCAATCTCGTTGTCTCGAGTCATGCTCTCTCCTTTCTTCTTGTGACTGAAATGATCCTTCCTCCAGAAATTCATCCAGAGATAGTCCAATATCTCTGGGACGACAAGAAAGCCCTTAAAGCGTGTTCAACTGCTTCCTCTACGTTCACTGCCTCGGCTCAGAGACATCTTTTTTCTCAAATAATCATTCGGGGTCCCTTGAAACCCACAAAGGTGCAAGATATTGGTGGTAGCCCGCAGAACTTCAAGAATCTCCTCGACGAGTCACCACACATCGCTTCCTATGTAGATTATCTGGAACTCTTCGACGACGTGAGATTCACCAGCAGATCTGGCCTGGAGCCAACTACTCGAGAGGAATGGCTGTCAACGGATACATTCCTTGCGAGCTGTCTAAATCGTCTATTCAATTTGAAGGCCTTAGTGATCCAGTACGGTAACCGCGAAGACTTTGACCAAACCCGATGGGAGGAAATAAGGCGATGGAACGAAATGCCCGATGCACTCCTTTCTTCAATCCTTACCCTGTTGCACCAACCGTCTCTTGTATACGTCGATATGAAGTCTGCACCCATCAACTTCATCCTGCCAGGTATAGGACCCAATATCAGACACGTCGTCGTTTATGATCTCCTCAAAGACACGCGGCTTTACAGCGCGCCCTCTCAGCCTCTTCCAGGACTTCCCGAACTCACTTCCTTGTTTATCAACTATGGTGTTGATATGGAGGATGCGATGGAGTTGTTTGTCAACGAACCAAGTCGTTCGTTTGACATCACTAAACTCGAAAGGCTGATCATCTGGGTCGAAGGCTACGATTACATCACCCAACACGATCTCGTGGCGGAATTCCTTGAGAGTTGCTCAGGCACTATCAAAGAATTCTACTTCTCGCCGTGTCTGGAAGGTGAGCTCTCTGTGGCATTGTCCCCCCGAACTTAAAAGCTCACATGGCCCTGCTTTTACCAGTCGCTTCAAGGTCGCATTTACCGAGGGACCAGGCTGGCATGCCACCCGCCCTTCCACCAGAACCGATTGATTTGACACTGCTTCCCTCACTCGATAAGTTTTACATCGATTTTGATATTACAAGCTCGCGTCTGGAAACCCTCGAGGACATCGTGCTATGGTTTAATCAGTTCCTTCAAAATGGCGGATCGCGTACCAGTCATCTCTCCGAATTGACCATTCGCGCCGATTACCAATTAAAGCCTCTCCCTTTCGATATTTCACCATGGGAGGAAGTTTGCCACACACTACTGAGTGGGCGGTTTCCAAATTTGCAGAGATTGGATATTTTTATCGGCTCTTACAATGGTGTTGATGAGACGAAAGGCATCGTAGAATCGCTCAACTGTCACGAGTGCTTCGCTGGTCTACGACAAAAGAAAGTGTTTGAGCTCAATATTATCTCTCAATCGCGATGTTGGTTCTATCGTATTATTACTGTCTTCGTTAGCTGAACCATCCCGACAGCGCTTCAAGACATATACACATTCCCTCCTAACCCATTGTGGAAGAAATGGGTGGCAGGGGCATATGAAGACCGAACCGCAGATACGCACGTCGCTCATCACATGCATCACACACGGGCTCCGAGTCGTCTAGGTTTTCATCATTTCGCTTTATTGACCATCATCCCTGTCGTTTTATTATATTATTCCTGTTTTTGACTCTGTTTCTCTTCCTCTATGCCACCTTTTATCTATTAAAAAAAATATACATTATAATTTCTGATTCCCTGTTTCGTCCAGTACGCCAGTAGCCGTCGTCCAGTTCAATCAAGTCAAATATACTACGAAAGTACCTTAATTCGTATCGATGTTGCCACCGGAGTTTCAGAGAGTCACTGCCACCCACCATTACAATCTTACCCATGCTTCTGCCACTCGTAAGTTGCTAAAATAGTTCGGATGCTAATATATAAGGTAGACACAAATCTCAGCGCAGCATCTTGGATCACCACTGCGTCCAATATGTCACTACTGCAAACCAGTGTCCTTTTTAGTCTTATGGGCGGTTCATATCCCGGTTGAGAACTCCTCGACAGCCCCTGCCGAGCAAAGAAGAGCAGGAAGCTTTGATGTGAAAGTCTTAGCATTTATCGTGAAGGTAGGTGCCATGGAACTCTATTGCAGGTCTTGATAAATGCCGCAGTCTCTTCATTGGGTTATGGGTATTATGGAAATACTCGCCACATTAGCCAATAGCCTGTATCCCAGGACTTCATCACGCTTTCTGCGATCTTCTCCTGTGCGGATATCCGCCTCACAATACCCTTCCTCCTGGCGTGGATGTTCACAATCGCTGGAGGGCTGATTCGTCAGAGCTGTTACAATGCGATGGCCGAAATGTTTACATTCGAGCTTACACTCCGGAAGAACTATCGTCTGGTAACTTGGTGACCATATTCCGTCGTTCGACAACCAAGTTATACTGGCGTTGTCGTTTCCACCCTTGCGCTCGGATGCCATACCACACCCAGATCGTGGTTCATAGCAGAATTAACGAGGTTGTTGCCGCTATATGGGGTAATCGCCGTAGTGTTTACATTATGGATGGTCTTCATCGCTCTTGCATTCAAGATTCCATCGCGGATGTTGATAGAGGACGAGGTGCTGAAGAAACATTTTGGGTCTCAATGGGAGAAATGGGCAGAGAAGATCGGATACAGGATGGTTCCTCGGGTTTATTGAATCGAATATTCGATGTTACATTCCATACCACAGGATGTAAAAAAAAAGATACTATTCCGTCCAATCGGACCCGTCACTATCTGTAGGAGTGAAGGAACAAGAGGTGGATAGGTTGACTTTAGGAACAGGGTGTGTCTTCCCCGAAAGGACTGGAAATGCCTGATCCTTTGTCCACCAAGTCGCGAAGTTTTCGCAAGGTATACCACACGTCCTCGTCGTTCCCAATTTTACCCTCTCGTCGACATAATCAAAATCGAGTATGACGTCCAATCGCCTAAAATTGGGCGCTACTCCAAGAACTCGGTCCATATCCAACCACGCTTTTGCGCCGAGATACTCTTTCTCGAAGAACGTGTTGTTGTATTCTTCATCGTCGTTGTCGCGGTATCTGAAGGACCACATAATTTCTATCCTCACTTCTTCAATGACCCCGGACGATATCATGGCCAGGAGAGGATTGACGATATTGGCGAGACAATGGAGTGACCACTCGATCTTCAAAGACCTGTCGCGGAATCGAAGGATTCTAAGCGAAGAAAATTTGCTATATCGCGAGACTGCCACATGATGCATAGATGAGTTACCTATTCATGAATTATCAGCTGTGTCGTGATACGATGCGACGAGCTCAAAAGCGCACCGATACTGTTACCCATTTCTAAAACTTGGAGGGTGGATGAGACATTTGCGATGAGCAAATACAATGACTCTCCTTGATAAGAAGCCTCCTCGAGATTGGCGTATAGGGCACGAAGCTGCGACAAAAAATTGGCAGAGAGTTGTCCGAGCTCCAACGCAAGCTGGATTTGGTCGAAGTTCTTGGAGACCAGAGTTTCAATACATGCTGGCTCTATGGGATGGGAAGGAGCATAAAGTCCATTAACACCTAAGCGGATGCCAGATGGAGGGTGTATCGTTAAAGTTTTCAGATTAGTCCAACCATCTAGAAAGCCTCCAGGCACTATGATGTCTGAGCCAAGTTCAAAGGAGGTTAGATGTGGGTGGTTATGGAGATTCCATATTGCGGATCTCAAATTTTGGTTGAACCCGACAAGTCCAGAGACTCTTTGACCTTCTGCAGAGTAATAGCCTACGAAGAGGTGTTGCAACCCAGTAAGCAAGGGCAGTATACGGGCTGCGTACAACTGGTTCATCTTCTGTCGCTCTGGTCTGCAGTTGTCTCGTCCGGCAGAATCAACTATGAATCGAAGAGATCGAACCCTTCCTGCTAGTTCGATGTCGGACTCCAGAGCTTCCAATAAGCTCTTGGCGATTGGTCCCCAGGGTGTGTCGAAGATCCCGACAACGAGTTGAAGGTGAGCAAATAAGTGCCGACGTGCCTGGTAATGGAACGACCTTGAAACCAGTGTGCAAGAGAGCATATTTCGCATCCGTTCACTTGCTATGCGAGCGCTGTGCATCCCTGCTGAGGAGAGAGAGGCAACCGTATCGACAATGTGGTCAACAAGCTCTTGAGGCATCGGGATCGGTGTTGGTGGCATCGCGAACAAATGGTCTGGTAAGAAGTCTATAAAAAAAACCCCCAGTAAAGTAAAGAAATCACACACCTGCGCAAGATAACAGTTCAATGTGGTAGGAGTTGAAATTTGAAATGTCGCGGGTTTGATGTCGTTGTGGTGGCAGTGTCACGCAACTTGGTGTACAGTCACAGACATCGGCTTCTCTCACTTAGTTCTTAGTGTCCGATGATAAGGCCAATAATGCACAGGTTCCGTGGATCTACATTGGCAGAACACAAGAAGATACAGTGTGGAGAGTCAATCTGATATTTCAGTAAATTCCTGGTACTAAACGATAAGATACGCGTGCCGCCCAAACGTCCCATTCAGAACCAAACTCTCGCTTCAACATTGCATCTTCCTTGTCAAGCCTTGGAGCCACAACAGCAACAGCAAGTACACTCGCAAGAACATAGCCCCCGCCAATGATTATCCGAATCCAGGAGATTGACAAGAGTGCCGAGCACTCGTCAAGAAACCAGGATCCGGGTACTGTATGACACGCAAGAGCACCAAAGAGTGCCATTGCACCACTGCTATAGCTTGGATGCCGGACGACAGAGTATGGGCCGGTAGTCACCAGCTGGTGGCTTTTGCGGATACTCAGTTCGAACGTGAACATCTCGCCCATGACTTGGTAACAACGACGACGTATCGAGGCTCCTGCAATCATGAAAAACCAGGCAGCGATAAACTGCCACGTTATACTTGGGGATTTAGCCACTCCAGCGGGAGTTGTCGAGTGTGCAAGGAGCGCCAACACCACCCTGGCAAATGCAGTGGCAGGGAAGGAATTTCCGAGTATTATGAGAATCTCAGCGAGGCTGATAGCCCAGAAGCATGTCTGAAGAAAGAGACTGGGTCAAGCTACTTGTCGAAACATTGAGTGGTGGAGTTACCTTCACAAAAATGGGCATTATAGACACTTCAAGACCTATAGGCTCTATCCGCTCAGTCTTACTTGGGGGCGGGCATGGTGGTGTCAATGTGGTGTTGACTGACCAGATAATAGAAAGCAATAAAGGTAGCTTCAAAGTTGACATCGAGTAGCTGCCAGAAAAGTGAGATGAGGTGGCTAACCGGGACCCGTTCCATAATGCACATTTCGCGCGGTCACATGATTCTCGGGCGCCTAGAGTTCAAGTGCATGAAGTTGAACTCGGCGCTTATCAGCTCTCTCAGATCTGGTGATTCTGGTCAATGTCCAAACGCTCTGTTTCATTGGTCGTTTCTCACATTCAGGGACTCATGGTTGAATCCATTACGATTTCAGCAACAGAAAGGGTTTGAACTTTGAAAGGTGACTGCGATAGCAACGGGCGATGAGATCTAGAGAACACCCGCGGGCAAGTATTCCGAAACCAAAAACAAAAGGTGCGTCGTCTATTCTAGCATTGGCTACTGCCTCATCTCTAACGAACCCCTCACATCCCTCGCTCCTTGTCCTACCAAGTCGGTGCTGATCAGGACTACCGTGACCTTCCGACTTTTCGGTTGATGCACTTGTATTTCACTGATGAGGCCGTTTGAAAATTCTTCTATGGGTGTATGAAGCTATACTTACAATATAGCTTGAGACGAAAAAAGATTCACGTTCTCTTATATAATAATTCCACCGGTTTTGTCCCCGATTGTACAGATTATGAATACTTATGCCATTCAAAATTCAATCTTTCAGTTCCGGGGTCAGACAACCGGCTCGTTTGAAACGTTGTAAAGGTAAAAATGGTATATCGATAATAATAAAAAGGTTAGACCAATGGTTTTATATAGGTTTTTGTTATCTTTGAAAGTCATCAATCGAGCTGATGAACTTTTGAGCCGCTTATAGACGAAAACTGTAAAACTGGGCTCCAAATTCGGGTGCAAACGTCTTGAATGGTCATGTTAAGGCTTCAGTGAACTTTTCGGCACGATTCCAGATGCTCAGGCCGCCCCTTACTTCATCCTCCCATTCCTGCTGTAGATTGCACAGTTGTGCCGGAACTGCGTAAACCTTTGGATTGGTAGAGCGAACGTGCGCGATCCATCTCAAACCAGCTTCATAATTTTCGTCTGTGATCTCATCTGTCATGAATACCACGACCAGGAACACCGTCGCAGGGAAGTCGAAAACGCGGAGAAGCTGCTGGAGATGATGTATT
>Ga0247742_10001765_pt1 | contig 14660 bp, 15 predicted proteins | sample UWRJL208509C2_FD_180944 | JGI IMG/M metagenome (GOLD analysis project Ga0247742, IMG submission 180944) | Plant litter microbial communities from Arlington Agricultural Research Station in Wisconsin, United States - UWRJ-L208-509C-2 | ecosystem: Environmental > Terrestrial > Plant litter >...
CGAGATTGCCCACATCGTTCCTACCACGCCCTGACACCCAGCTGCCAACATCCCAGCCGCCAGGTGGACGGCTTCATCAGGAAGACTCTCATTCCCAGTGGCCGTCTCAGATGCGGATAAGAACGCGAGTTTGCACTGCGGGGTTCTCAGCTGCATGGTGTCCAAGAGCCCAATTAGTCCGTCATGGAGTACTAGGCCTCTGTCCCTATTCCCATCGCAAGATAAGTGCATCCAATTGCACTTTTCCGTTTCCTGTTTCACCCGACTGACTGTTGCAGAAGATCCGTCTAGATGTAAACAGCTGTCTGCGCCAATTATCCTCACCACAGAGTCAATTTCACGTCTTGGCCGTCGGGTCGGATGACCGCCTGGTGAATTTGTGTGGCTGACGAGCAGGACTTTTGAGGAAGTTGGGTGCTCAACATTGGATGCCTTGACCTTCTCCAGCAGTATGCTAATGGTTGGGGTGTACGACGAGACCACAAAGTCGGAGACGCATGATCCAGACGACTGGGATTCCTGATTGTAAATACCGGCAGCATGGATTGGGAACAACGTAAGAGGACCGGTTGGGCACCACCAAATGCGAGCTGGATCAGAAGGGTTGGGCTTCGTAAAGTAATAACAGAAAAATAAACAAGCTTGCATTTAGATATTAGAATGGTACCCACTTTGTCCGAAAATCCAAGGGCATCCAATACCGGCTTTACTACACATAGCCAGAGCTCCTTAAGAACTTGAAGGATATCACTCTTTCTACGGAGACCTGGTCTCACGGCGCGTAGACTATCGGCAGACGAGGCCACCCTTACGCGGTCCATGAGTTTCAACACTCGTCGGAGAGTAAAGTGCCAGAGAGGGATGTGGAGGGGTGTATCAGTACCCGGTATAAGAGCGAGGGCATCACATCGGTCTTCATGCATGTTGATGAGGACGACGGGGCCACCCTGTGGGAGGTTCTTGAGAACAGTTGACGTCAAGAGGGGTTCCTGGAGATTATCAAATCCATGAAGACTGCGGATTTCGTCAAGCAGTTGGGTCCATTCCCGAGCTGCAATTGCAGTATGCGCGAGCGTCGTCGATTCCTGGAGTGATTTGAGCGATGCTGGGGATGCGAACACTCTTGAAACCACCAAAAATTGTTCGATAAGGGATGTAACATGTGAGCGCAGATCGTCTATGAGGGTGCGAAGTTGTTTGTGTTGGTTCCAGACAACGCAGCGCCCTTGCTCAAGCCATTCCAGAGCCCTCTGAATGTCGCCCTGAGCAAATGCGGCGGATGCAGCAGTGGCTGTTATACGCGAGATGTTGATAAATTTTGCGCGGCGCGTCTGGTCAACGCCTGCAATCTGTGATATGAGACAGATAGCATCATCATAAGATTCCGGTGGATCGTGGGACGCAGAGAGTTCGGCCCATCGGAGGGCAGCCCTCAAGCGGATGGATGGAGGAGCGGAGACGATGGAAGCGCATTTACGATAGATGACGGTTGCGTTCTCGACGTCCAAAGAATCGCCTGTATGTTTAAAGCGGCTCGAAAATGAACTTCCTAGGTTGCTCAACCGACGAGGCATATCAGGATGGCCATCAGGTGTGAGGTGAACCGCTCTCTGATGTGCTGAGATAGTCTCGCAAATATCTTCGAGATCCCCGGTTTGTCTAAAGTGGTGATAAAACGACTTTCCAAGGCTGCTCAGCAAAAGCGGCATGTCAGGATGGCTGTCGGGTGAGAGTTGGACGGCGCTCTGCTGAATTGAGATGGCTTCGAGAATGTCACTGGTATTCCCGGTTTGTTGAAAGCGCTGGGAAAATGAATTTCCTAAGTTGCTCAGCCGAAGTGGCATATCAGGATGGCCATCAGGTGTAAGGTGAATAGCCTTTTGCTGGATTAAGATGGCCTCTAGAATATCACTAATATCTTCTGTTTGTCCAAAGTGGTGTGACAACGAATTTCCTAGGTTGCTCAGCAGAAGCGGCATATCAGGATGACTATCAGGTACGAGTTGAACGGCATTCTTCTGGACTGAGATGGCCTCGAGAATATCATTGACATCCCCAGTTCGTTGAAAGCGCTGTGAAAATGAATTTCCTAGGTTGCTCAGCGAGAGCGGCATATCGGCGTGGCCATCAGGTGTGAGTTGGACCACCCACTGCTGGGCTGGGATGGCGGAGGAAATAGACGCAATATCCCCAGTACATTCAAAGAGATGCGACAATGACCTTGCAAGGTTAGTGAGCGAAACATGTAGGTTGGGATGGTCGTAGCAAGCGAGTTGAACTGCACTTCTGAAGGCTGCGACCATGACGGCGCTAGACACATCACCCGTATGTTTTAGGCGATATGTAAACGAATGTCCCAAGCCATTCCGGAGGGTGTTATGCATTCGGGACAGATCTGGTTTGAATTTTTCGGCTGGCTTTGTGTTGGTAAAGATCTTAGCTAAGGATGTCGAAACGTCAGCGCAGTAAAAACAACCAAACCGATTGTGAGTGAAGACACATACAAGAACGGGTGCAGATTGCTTGGATATAAGCCAATCCCAACATTACACGAGCTTCTTGTAGGTTGACAAAAAACTCTTTTGACCTTGATGAATCTAATAAGAAGTCTTGGAACGATGCATGGAGTAGCTTGAGATCCTTGCCGACATCAATGAGAGAGTGCATACTGTTGAGCAACCTCTTTGCATCTCCGACGCGCAGGTTGAGGATCACTTCTATCCTCTTTTGAGAAGTTGAGTTGCTAGATGACCCTAGAATGTCTGCCGCATTCGACATCTCTTTGGCAAGAATGAGCTGCCCAAGGATGAGCAACACTTCTGCCCGGTACTTCACGGATCGAACAATGTGCGAGTAGAGCTGGTCAAGAGGCGCATAAGGAGCGTCACCCACGGGCATTTCCAACATTCTCAAGATCACGTCGAGGCGATCATCGGGTCGGTCATCTGGTGAGGAAATGTATATGATGATTGTTGTTGCGTAGACGAATTGGCCCGACGCCTTTTCCACCAGCCGCATGATGATATTTGGCCCTGGCCATTCCACTGGGAGATAGTTATGATGCCCACGGAGCTCGTTAAACTTGCCCTCGAGGTAGATCTGGATATCCCGGCGAGCCAGCGCGTCTTCCGTAAGGACGAGTGTCGAAAGAAAATCCCTCGAAAGGCGGGACTCAAGCTTCTCGAAAGCTGCGCAGAGGTTTGTTTCCGGTCGGCTGGCGATGAGAAACCGGAGGGGAAGACCAAGTTGCTGCACCAAGTTACCAATGGACATGATGATTTCATTCTGAACATCGAGGCCGGCACATTCATCGAGACCGTCAATGACGACGAGAGTCGGGTATGACATCCACCCAAACGTCACGACATTGAGAATACGAGCCATCATGGCTATGCGTTGAATAGGCTCAACAATGAGTGCTTTCATCTGCGTCTCCAGCGCCTTGTCGAAGATGTGAGGGTCCTCGCGGATGGCCTTGTCGATGCAATCTTTCGTCGAGGGAAAAGCTTGGATGAGCTGAGAGGCTAACGTGGCGAAGAGGAGGCTACCATCACTGCAGTTGGCGATTCGGTTCGAAAAGAAGAACGACCCTATCAGGAGCCCTTCCCTCTTGCAGATTTCCGCAATAGTGAACTCCAGCGCCGTTTTGCCATGGCCGGCAGGTCCTCGTAGCCAGAAGATGGAAGATGAATAGGTTGCTTTCTTCACCCAGTGCAAGATCTCCTGGATGATGGCTTCACGAGTTCCCTCCATGCACCTAGGTGGATCGCGCCGTGCTTTCGCGTCTAGGAGGGCAGCGGGGGAGGTGTGCTGATAGAGGAGATCTATGCCTACATGACCCAGCCTCTCAGGTTAGAAAGAGGAACAAAAGCTAACTCCAAGCTCACCTTTCAAAGGAGCCCCACTGGCATGGTAGTTGACGTTGTTCTGACTAGCAATATTTGTAACCTCGGCGGGGGCATTTTGGACATTTCCATAGACTTGTGTCGCATTGATATCGCCCTGAATCAGGGTGTCCTTAGCATCGTTGAAAAGGTTCATAGTCAGCAATAATTGTCTGGAGCAAAAGCCATGGAAGTAAAATGACAAGGTGCACAATAGACGAGAACTTCCCAGTCTACACGTGTTCGAAGACAAATGAGGCAGACCTCGGCCGTAAGGGCAAATGTCAGTTTTAACGGTAATATAACTGGGAATAGTCTGCAGTCAGTGTTGTGAGTATTCTGATAGATCGCCAGTTGAAATATACAGGGATCAAATTCCAAGCTCCAAGTCGCACTGCGTCGGCTGCATCCGCCTGTGTAAATATTCCATATTGTCATTCCACTGGTGTGCATTATACGAAGCGATGAGTGGCAGACATATCAGAAGTGGATCTTCGTCTAAGTTTCGTAGTCTAAGAGAAGGTAGTCATAGGAATATTTCAAAGAAGAACTATCCGCAACTACGTGCGCGCGTCCCTTAGATAGATGCTTCTTATATGCTTCAACATCTGACTCCAATTGCGCATGTCGCTGAAACAAGGGATATCCCGAATGAGTTTTTAGTGCTTTCTTCATACAGGAAGCGTTAATACATACCTCGTAGTAGTTGAGGACGGCGTCTCTAGCTGGTTGAATGATTCCATCATTCCACCCGTCCAGAGTCCAACACCCATGAAAATCCTGTACCGACCGTATCTCCTCGAATCCATTAGAATCCATGTATGTGTTGGGAAAGATGTCTGCCAATGTCTCTTCAGACCTACATGCGAGAGGAAGCGCATGTGCGATACAGAGCAGTGCAGAGAGGATATTCGAATGCTGTTCTTTTACATCATCAGCAGATAAGTTGAATATACGTTCGGTTGGGCAGAGGGTGTATCTAGGTTATTTCATTAATGCATGATACTAGATGACGTGTGTTGGCTCAGACCTACATTTGATTGTAGGATCTCAGAACCCCCATAAAGTGTTGGGCAACTATCAGATAGTGCTTGCTTGTGAGCGTAAATTCATGCTGATGCTTGCCCGTAAGAGCAAATCTTGGCCGTTGGGTATGAACGGCGACAACTTTACTGATAAGCCGGCGAATTTGGGTTTTTAGGTGAGGATAAACACGCATAGAAAACGCAGAAGCTGTATCTGGGGCTCTGAATCCAAGGAGATGGGAGCACTGCTCAATAAACACCAGCAGAGTTAATGTTTTGTCCGGTTCAGGTCTCGTAAAGGCACGGAGGCAGACAGCGGTAAAGTTAGAGACAAGTTGGGGGTATTTTTCCTGAAGGTTCTGGGAATTTATTATTGATTAGTATTTGAGTGATATGTAGATCATGTATAACGTACTTGATTGTGTAACATTTCGAAGATCGATGATGATGAATACCAGAAGTAAAGGGTCTCATCGATCAGATAGAGATTATAATGGTTCTGGAAGGATAGTACACCAAATTCTTGTTCAAGTGCATGGGTACAAATCGTACTAGCGTCAAGACACATCTTGAGGATTAAACTGGAAACCACGGGATTTGGACGAACGTGATGTCGAAGTTGATCGAAGTGCTGAAACGAACCAGTTTTGAGGCGCAGATGACGCAGTGCAAGAGCCGCGCAGTCACCAAGTATCGAATCTCGGCACAGATAAAACTCCAGGGATCGGGAGTGATCCAGGAGGAAGTCTGATAGTGTGGCATGGAGAACGGAAATCGTGTGAGACGGCCCATCGCATCTAATGAGTGATGCGAGTTGGCTCAGGCAGGCAATTGTTTCGCCAGGTTGCCAGAATTGAAGTTCATCGATGAACATCGGTGAGGAGAAGTTGACCATTTGACGAAGACGAGGATTCCGCAAGAGTGGGTCCAGGATGAGCAAAACACCCAATATCTTCTTTGTGTTCTCGCGATGAGAAACTTTGGAGAGGACGTGATGGTATAACGAGTTCAATTCCGCATAGGGAAGATCTTTCTCGTCTCTTGGAGGTTGAAGTCGGCGAATGACATCTAGACGACGTGTAGGAAGTTCATGAGGGTTTCCGCCAATGTATTTAACCACAGTAGACGCAAAGATGAACTGCCCCGACGACTTCCTGGTGAGCTCACGAAGAATATCTGCGGCTGGCCAGCCTGATGGGATGTAGGACGCCAGGGGGTGTTCACCCTTAATCCTCTCGAACGAGTCCTGGAGAAATCGGTGAATATCTTCGTCAGGCGAATACTCGTCAGACAGAGCGAGTTGTGAGCGACGAAATTGGAGAGTAGATGAACTGAATGTTGACTGGAGGTACACCTCCGGGCGACTGGCTATGAGAATGCGGATCCTGAGTGGGGAACGGTGGAATGCCGCATCAAGGGATTTCACAATACCGGACTGTATGTCGGTACCCTGACATTCATCCAAGCCGTCAACGATGATCACAAATGGACATGCGGTAAAGTCGAATCCAGTCGATTTGAGTTGGCGGAGAGGTTCGACAATGAGCTTGGAAAGTTGGGTGTCAACGGACTGGTGGATTACCATGGGGTCAGAGTTGACAGCGTCTTCAACGAGTGAGCGCAACGCCGGAATTGCAAGAGCAATTTGATAGGCTATTGTGGCGACAAATCGTTCTACATTGTTGCGTTCCACAGCAGTCTTCCAGAAAAAAAAGGTCGCCAGAAGCCATCCGTGTTGCTCACATATCTCCGCGAGTGTACGTGCAATCGCGGATTTCCCAGCTCCGGCGGCACCGTAAAGCCAGAGAATGAGAGCTTCAAGGTCGACGTCGCCAATTATCCAGCCAATTAATCTGTTGATCACGGCGTCGCGAGTGTTGGGGTGGCACCTGGGAGCGTCGAGTTGTTGTCGTTCAAGGGAGTCATGTAGAGCGCCCATTGCGGATTGTGTGCCGAGATAGTGCAATCCTACATTTAGTATGCTTAGAAGCGCATCATCGAGGATATGCAGGCTCCTTACACACCTTGAAAATGGGAAACGTGTACATTGATCTGACTATCAATGACGTTTGTGTTGAGGGCGTTCTTGAAAAGCGAGACTAGCAGTGGAATGAGTACCAAAATAGGGCCTATTTGAAAAGATAATAGTGGCGCACCAGATGGTCCACTGGAGTAGTAACTGTCACGGTCGTGATAATCTGAAGCGCAGCCACTGGACTCGGCATCGTACGAGCCACTAAACATTCTGACTGTAGGTCGTAGCTGGCAGTAGCAGACCAATTCTCAAACGACGCGTAGAGGGACTTCCTAGAGAATTGTTGTCATGAGTGGGTTCGTCAGCGAGCAAGGGAGGAGCGGATAACCGCAGACCATGGAAAGGCACAGATAGTAGGCTGTGCAATGACTTTATGCAAATGTACGTATGTATTTGACTCTATACATTCTTTGAGTGCGTAGGGATCGAGTTTCAAGAACCTAGATGGGAGACTTGCGCGACGGACATAGCCTCTGTGGCGAGCGAGCCGTCCGGGACCAGAATAGGTCTGAATTCAAACTTGAAACGATTCTGAACCAATCAACGCTTTAGACGGATAGGAGAGACCAACATCGACATACTAAACTCAGAGGACCTGGCTACGTGTCATGTGTACACTGAGCACGAATTGGGCTGAATTGTTGTATACGGCCGGGAGTGGAGTGACCCTGTGTTCTGAGGGTGTCCGTTTCCAGGCGTAGATCGAGAGGCCTTCGTATGCTGGTTGCAATCAAGGATTTCCGAGTCGCAAGATGGGTAAGCCGTACACTGTAGAAGTAAATAATCAGTAGACGTCGTCTGGAGAGGGATATGAGCTTGCCCCGCCCAAAACATCTTCAAGCATTCCGTTGGCATGAATGACGTCAAAGTTGACTAGCTTGACTCTTGGGCACCACTACCAGTAGGTTGGGTCATGTAGTGCACGTTGGGTCACACAAAGCTCCAACTTTGAGATCTTCCGAGTCTTCGTATCGCTGATTCCAAGTTGGTGCCCCCGACATCTGGTACTTGTTGGCGCCAGTGCATAGCGGGCAATCGAAGATGACTATGATAGCTGTTAATTTCGACGGGCCATAGACTCTGTAGCGTCGACGTTCATTTGAATATGAGTCCAGTATGAGGGAAAGGATGATTTGATGGAGGGGAGGAGGTGGGTGTTTGCTAGGCGTTTAACGTCTGAACTTTTGAAGCTCGAGAGAGAGTATGCATTAGTGCAGGTAGACGAGGATGAGGACGAGGACATCAACATGGGCGGCTCCATTCTCGAAGAAGTTGGACCAAAACTTGACGCAGCTCTGAGCTCCAAAGACGGTCCAGACGGCGTCTACCTGGCAGTACCGTTCGACCGTATCTAATGCCCATCCAAGTACCTTGTTAGATATATGGCGGAGGAAGAGGCAGAAACGAAGGCATCGGGCGGCGTGTTGAATGTTGAATATTGACGCTCCCGACGGTGCAAGTGCTGGTGTTGTGATAGATGCCAGGGACAGGTATCCAGGTGGCGGTGTTGGTGAGGCTCTAGGGTGTTGATCCGTTTGGGGCTGTAGGCAACGGGTAGCATGTACATGCAAGCTTTGGGTGAGATGTTGACACCATGCTCTGTTTGAAAAAAAGATGTATTCAGATTGGATAGAACTGGACGAAAAGCACTGACTTTGCCTCACTCAAAGGTCTTATATATAATGGCTAGCAGGCTCGTGGGTCACTATGGGCCGCGGAATGCTTCGTGTCTGAGGGTGGAAAGGGAAGGTCAGTGTCTATTTAGGGTAAGCAGGATAAGATAATTTACACCTGATCAAATTTCGAAGCCCAATCCGGCTATTCCGAGCGCATTCACCTGCTCCATGACCTCGCTCTTTCCGCCTCTCCTTTCCTTCCCTCACGCCGTTCTTCTGTCGCAACAGTGTGTCTGGCCCCTCTCTCCATTTCTGCCACACGACACTCACGAACTCGGAGTCGACTCTCCTACACGTTCATTGATATCGGTTTAGCGCTAGTGGACAAAACATAGCGATTGTATCAGCACCGATGGCTTGTGAAGGTGAAAAGTAGACAAGACATACCCACCCGGATGGTAAGCCACTCTTTTCGCTATTGCCGTACTTCAGCTTCAAACATTCAGATCTAGTCCCCTGTCTCAATCCAGAGTTGTAAAGGGAGGTTGCTCCCTACATCAGTAGGGTTTTACGCATGATGCAGGAGGGGAGTGCAGTACTAGAGAGGAGAGTGACTCGGAATTCAAACTCGTTCCTGCGACGCGGTAGCATCCAACAAGGTTTTGACATGGTGTTTACAAATCGACAACAACACCATGCACTCACGGCATGTCCAATACATTCCCTCTTGAGAGTCCTTGTTTTAACCACCTTGTATCACTACCTCCAGCGACTGCATCCAAACCCACAGACCAATCATGAACGGAGCAGTTCCGTCCAACGGAAACATCAAAATCGGCTGTGGCGCAGAAGATGTTGAACTCGAGTTTAGGGAAATGACGGTGCACACGGATGGACGGCATGGTGGAGGTCGCATCGACCTGTTCACTGATGCAAAAAGGTCCAAGGCGAAAGGTCCGATACACATGTCATCGACTGGTGCCGTGGATCCTCGAAGTATCTCTGAGGTGGCGCAGCAGAACTACGCGACGCTTATGCAAGAAAGGAGATGGACCGACGATTCTGGTAAATTTGCGTCTTCTGTGAAGAGTTAAAGTGCTGACCATACTGTTCTGCCAGGGGCTCCTCCCCACCCGCCTACCCCCTACCATAATGGAGGCTATTTTCCCTCTCAACCTCAAGCAATGCATTCTCCTCCACCTCCTGTGGGTGGATACGGCCAACAACCTGGGCGCGGCTACACGATGCCCTCGGGCTATTGGTGTAGGTATTTGTAGGCTCATGTAGCTAATTTTTAAACTAACTGCCTCTTCAAGATGGGCCCCAAGGTCCCCAATCACCCTCTACACCTCAATATATCCCTAGATCTGAATCTCCGCCCGCTCAGGATGAGGCGTGTACGTCGCCTCCCTGCTCGATTATTGTTACTACGTCTAACTTCTGTTGATGTTCACAGCCCATGGGTTCTCACAAACCTACCTTCCATCTCCCAATGAGAGCACCGCACCTAGTCCAAGTCCTAGATTTGACCACAACATGGGACCGCCTGTTTACAACCCTTCCGGCTCACCTCCTCCGAGTCAATACCCTGCCCCTGGTAGTGGGCCATCTATGGGATACAGCTACGGTGGCTCAGCATTCCTGCGCCCTCCTAAGTCTATTGTCCAGCCCGAACCAAAGCCGCCAAGTGGTCAGTACAAATCTAACAATTCATTCCGGGGCATTTTGTAGCGATCATAACCGTCACGTACCTCCCGTTCCGCCCGGCCCCCTTTTCCCGTTCAGCTACTTGTTTCGTGAACATTAGTGTACCAACTCTTCTATGACTGACTCACCGTCGGCTCCTTCGTTCTCATTCATTCTGATTAGTTATGACCTAGATCTAACTCCTTTACCGAATAACCATTGGTGGTTTTGCAGCATTACGAACTTTTATGACTCCATCCTACCTGGAAATCCGAATACACTAATACCTGTAGTAACTTGATTACTTTTGGTTCAGGCCCGCTTCTATTCGACTTCTATTGCTCGCCACACTTTTATTTTTATCCAGCCTCCCGTCGTCCTAAACAAGTACTTAGCTGAGCGACATCACTCAAACCTTGACTCGTACGCACAATTTCGTTACATCCACCAACTACTTTGATAGGTTCTCTTTATCATGTTGTATTAGATTGTCTCTTTAGAGCAATAGGTATCAAGATGCTACTCCACACATGAACATCCGCAGGAGGAACCCGCCTCGTTTTGCGATTGTCACTAAGGAAGGGAGATTCTTATTCGACGCCCTCGAGATTGGCGCAATGGTCTGCTATGTTGGAGCGCAGCTTGACCTGGGGACGGCACATGATTTGCACGAGCTCGACGCAGAGGCCGCAGAATGTTCCGTTTCTGCGGAAAGCGAACGTCAGCGTCCATTTAAAGGCAAGGACAGGTGACAGCTGCAGGCTGGAGAGGAGGAAGATGATGGACAAAGTCATGAATATCTCGCTCGTCGACTGAGAATTTAGAAGGGAAGACCGAACACGAAGATCAATTGCCCGAATCTCCTCAAAAGCCCAATTCGCATACATAGGTTGTTGGTGCTCACTGCTGGCCTCGACGGTCGACACTCCTCTCCTACACCAAGCTCCTCCAAGTTTGCCTCAGCGCCTGTCGACACTGCACATCCACCTTCCACATCCAGCGTCAACGCGTCAACCACCAGAAGTCCAACCGCGAACGGACGAATCAGAATTTGGCTCTTTGTCCAGGCCGTTCATTGATATCGGTTTAGTCGAAGCAGAGTGAAAAGAACAGAAAGAGAAAATAAAAGGAGGAAGGAAGGAGAAGGCTCACGCGGATGATCAGCGTGGCTATCTTCGCCGTCGCCGTCTTTCAAACCTTCAGGTGTCCAGTTCCAAGTTGAAGACCTCCTCTATGAAGTTCGAACAGTCATAAACTTCGAATGCGTAGAGTTCTGTCCCTACGCTGTGGTGGGGTTTGACCTTCGCAAGAATTAAAGAGAGGGCCTGCATCTCCAGATGAAAGAGTGGCCGAGTCAGGAAAGGTGCCAATTGGGGCTGAAACGACTCGATCGACCAGCTGAGAAGAGAACCCAGAAACATATACAGCAGGAGCAGGAGCAGTAGATAGAAGTTCAAGATGTAAAGCACAGTTAATTACGAGCTTGACTTAGACTCATCTGACCAAAACTCGAGAACGGGTGATGGTGATGACAGTTGTGGATCAGACCACAAGAGCGTGTGAACGGAGGTCGTGTTCGTTCTTTAACTTGACGACTCTCTTGAGTCTAAGCTACGACACCCAACATTGCCACTATTATTGACATCCGAACCCTTCTGTCTTAATCTTCGTCCTGTTCCAACTCCTTTAACTTGACTCCGGGTCTTCAAGTACCTTTTTAACCGTTCTTACTGGTGGCACATGAGCGATACCTGGGCCTGAATACCGGAAGACTGAAGCCGACTTTACACTTTCGAGGATCAAATGCAGGCGAGACTGCTGGCTGAGGCGTATGTGGCTTGGCTGGATTGACACTCAGCCAAGTCAAGGCTCGGCTGGATATTGACTTGGATAGTCGAAGAATCAGTCTCTCTACAACTCTGGATTGAGGCGCAGTGCATAAGACCCGACGCTGAACGTTCAAAGACCAAGCCAAAGGCCTTGAAGTATGATGAGGGCAAAGAGAATGGTGGCTTATCGATTATCATTTGAGTACGTATTCTTGTCTACTTTTTGCCTTTAGGAGCCATTGGCGCTGATTCCATCTTCAACTTTGCCCACTAGAATAAATCTTTGCTAATTTGATGTCAATGAACGGGCTGGACGGAGAGTTGACTCCCAATCCGATTCGTTTGTGAGCGGATTTTGTGAGTCGGATGAGTGTTGGAGCCAAGTGGAAATGGAGAGGCGAAATTTGTTACTCTAGGAGGACGACACGAGGGAAGGAGATGAATCGACGAGGACTAGGATTGTGGACTTCGGACAGCTAGGCTTTGGGAGGTTCGTCCATTTGGCTGTGATCTTCCTGATCGTTCTTTCCTTCTCCATCATCGAACGACTTCTTGAGCTTCTACGTCATCCTCTTCTTCTGTGATTGATTCATCCCTAAATGGACACTGACCTTCCCTTTCCACCCGCAGAAACACTCTGCGCCCTACACCGCCACCGGCGCTAGCGTCGGCATTCATTTATTCGTATCCAACATGCCGCTTTCTGCCTGGTTCGCAGAGAAGGAAGCAGCTCTACATGTGGAGTCGACAGCGTCATTACCCAGTCGATGATGAGCTCAGGCTGCCCCCACTGCCGGGGCCGACGCCGCCTGGACATTTTTCGGAAGCCCGGAGTTGCTTCAGATTCTGGTCCTACATCTTCAAGTTTGGAACATCGACGTCGACGTCCTCATCCTCATCCTCGTCTGTGTGCACCAACGCACATTCTCGCTTGAGGTTCAGACGTTGGATATCCAATCTTACCACTGCGCAGCCCTGACATCAACAACAGCCTATGTCAAATCATCCTTCACCTACACCTGGACCCATCCACAGCTGTCGGGACTCGAAGTCACAGACTCTATGTTTGTCCGTCGAAACTGACGGCTGTCACGGTCAGCTTCGACTGCTCGCTCAGCACTAGCCCTAATAAGCACATGGGATCGAGGACACCGACTCAGAATCACCGATACGTATTGAAGGACTTCCAGGTTGGAACCGTTTGAAACACGTCTGCACTGCACGACCCAACGCACTGGTGCTGGTATTCAAGATTCAAGCTCGTAAGGTTCAACATTATTCATGCCAACGGAACACTCGATCCAGATGTAACGTAAGTAGACATTCCTTTCTCTCCAGGCGATGTCTCAAGCTCAAAGCTGATCATTCACTTTTACAGTGTACGACGTACCCACTTTGAAGCTTAGACATACCCGATTGCGATCAATGGACGAAGGCCTCTCGATGAACATTTTGATACGTTTATCCTCAAGACACAGTGGCCACCCTATCCGGTCTGAGAATACAAAGATTCTGAGCGATCCGTGCTTTGTGTATGCAATGGTTGAAGATACCGACCGTCGATATCGACACTCAGGTCGAGGACTCTACACTCAATTTTGGAAGGATATCGACCAATGTCCCCTCTGACCTTCCAAGGTGTACCCATCTGGCCTTCAAGTGAAGCCATGTGCGCACATCTTTCACTTTCTCTCTCAACATAACCTTACTCTTCTCACAGTGCAATCGACCGCGGTGTCACGCGTTGCCAAAGGTTTTCTTGGACTCCTTACCATTGCCGCCGCCTTCACACTTGGTGAAACACACCGTTCCTCCCATAGACAGTCCAAACGCCTGGATACTGCGGACAACCAGCGTGAGCAGCTCAGTCGGGGTATCAGGGAGCAGAAGAAGCGGAGCCAGCGATATCGACTACCTAAGTCGATCCTATGGACTCGCGAGAACGAGAACAGGCAGTGCCGTCTGCTTGAGGTCAACAATCAAGACACCTACCGGACTCGAACGTTGACCCATGCATAGTGCAACCACATCCTCATCTCAACTTGCTCCCGCTTCGCTACCAGCATCCACACCTTCCCTTTCATCAGAAGCAGAAATATCCTGCTCTCATCCATATACAAATCCTCATCACTACGCACGCCGATGGGGCTTCTCCTGCAATATTTTCATGTTCGCATTCTCCCTCGTTGCCGTTTGTCCTGGTACATGATATTCACAATCTCCTTATCTCCAGCACTTACCTGGCCGTTCTATGTAGCGACGGGAAATTCGATTTGTTTCTATCAAATATACACGGTCTAAAGCCTTCTTGACTGCGTAGTGAATCAGTGTTTATGGAGTTTTTACGCTGCAATCCATCGCCGGATCGTTCTGGTGCAACGGCAATATGAGACCTTTTTTCAGGCAAATGCTAGGAACCGCTGTAAGGTACCCTTCCTGGCTGAGCACGGAAAACACGCGCAAGACGTCCATTACGCACGCGCCCGTCTCCTAGGTAGTATCATTTTCTTTTATTGCTCATCATTTCCGTAGTTTTATTATTCCGGACTCTGTGCCTCGATTCTCTACCTCCTATACAATTTTAT
>Ga0247742_10001766_pt1 | contig 14654 bp, 9 predicted proteins | sample UWRJL208509C2_FD_180944 | JGI IMG/M metagenome (GOLD analysis project Ga0247742, IMG submission 180944) | Plant litter microbial communities from Arlington Agricultural Research Station in Wisconsin, United States - UWRJ-L208-509C-2 | ecosystem: Environmental > Terrestrial > Plant litter >...
GTTAAAACAGGCTACCCAAGCCTTTGAATTAAAAACAAACGAAAATTTTGAATTTAATTTTATATTAAAATCCAATGAAGAACAACTCGATGTGGTTGTGATTAATTCCAGGACCAGGAAGCGTATGGAGGGGCTTACAGCTATAGAACCTGCTACCATCAGGGCCATACCGGGTGCGAATCCAGGAGTAGAAAATATACTAAGGACATTGCCGGGGGTGAGTATGAACGATGAGTTGAGTACTCAATATTCTGTACGTGGAGGGAATTATGATGAAAACCTTGTTTATGTAAATGAGATAGAAGTATACCGTCCGTTCCTGATCCGTTCCGGCCAACAGGAAGGTTTGAGTTTTACAAATACAGACCTGGTACAAAATGTTGATTTTTCTGCAGGAGGATTCCAGGCAAAGTATGGAGATAAATTATCTTCTGTTCTTGATATTACTTATAGAAGGCCTACGAAATTTGGCGCTTCGGCTGAAGCCAGTTTTCTGGGTGGGAGTGTTTCTGCTGAAACGGCTTCCAAAGATCAGAAATGGACGGGAATAGCAGGAGTGCGTTACCGGGATAACAGTCTTTTGGTTAACAGTAAAGAAACCGAATCTAATTTCCATCCTACTTTTGCAGATGTACAGACTTATATTACTTACAGGCCTTCTACTAAATGGGAATGGAGTTTTTTAGGTAATATCTCCCAGAATAAATATAACTACGAGCCATTGAGCCGCCAGACCAATTTTGGTACAGTGGACGAACCGATAGCATTACAGATTTTATATCAGGGCCAGGAAAAGGATGATTACAATACTTATTTTGGTGCTTTTAAGTCTGTATATGATGTAAATGAAAATTTCACCCTCAAATTTATAGCTTCGGCTTATCATACTATTGAACAGGAATATTTTGATATATTGGCTCAATACCGTCTTGGCGAGGTCAACAGTAATATAGGGTCAGAAGATTTTGGAAATGTTGATTTTACTGAAGGTATAGGTACGCAGCTGAACCATGCCCGTAATGATCTGGATGCATTAATTGTCAATGCAGAGGTTAAGGGGATTCATAAGTTAAAAAATGAAAACCAGATCGAATGGGGTATTAAATATACACGTGAAGATATCCGTGACAGGGTAGTGGAATGGGAAGTTATTGATTCTGCAGGATTTTCGATAAACCCGCCTAAATTTAGCCTTCCACACGACCAACCAAATACTCCCTATACAGGCCCGTTAGTACCTTACCAAAATGTACGTGCAACAAACTATGTTACAATTAACAGGGTTTCGGGTTATGCGCAATGGAACCGTAAAGGAAAGATAGGTGAACATGATTTTACTATTAATGCCGGTGTGCGTATGCATCAGTGGCAGGTTTCCGGAGATGGCGGTATAGATGGTAAGAGCCAGACGACAATAAGTCCGAGGGTGCAGTTGGCTATAAAGCCAAACTGGAATAAGGATATGGTATTTCGTTTATCAGGTGGTTTTTACCATCAGCCACCTTTTTATCGTGAACTCAGAGATTCGGCAGGTGTTGTAAATCCTAATGTAAAAGCACAGCAATCGATCCATTTGGTACTGAGCAATGATTATAGTTTTAAAATGTGGGAACGCCCGTTTAAACTAGTTTCTGAGGCGTATTATAAATCAATGACAGATGTAAACCCTTATACGCTTGAAAATGTAAGGATCCGCTATGCAGCTGATAATAATGCAAAAGCATATGCTCAGGGTTTAGATTTCAGGCTGAATGGTGAGTTTGTACCGGGAACCGAATCGTGGCTGAGTTTTGGTTATATGAAAACAGAAGAGAATATTGACAATAAAGGATATATAGCAAGGCCTACAGACCAGCGGCTTAAGTTTGGAATTTTATTCCAGGATTTTATGGAGCGTATTCCAAGTGTAAAATTATACCTGAATCTGGTTTACAATACAGGTTTGCCAGGTGGATCTCCATCGTATGCCGATCCTTATGTTTACCAGAACCGATTGAATGACTACCGTCGTGCCGATGTAGGTTTCTCTTATGTACTTACTGAAAATAATGCCAACAGGCCCGATACCCACTGGTTGAAGAAGTTTAAGGACTTATCTATAGGGTTTGAGATATTCAATTTATTTGATAACCAGAATGCAATTACGAATACATGGGTGCGTGATGTTTATACTAAAAACCAATATGGTGTTCCAAATTATTTAACGACGAGAGTTTTTAATATAAAAATAAGTGCCAAAATATAATTGACTAAGAACATTTGCTTTTATAAATAGATGTCACGGTAATACAACCAAAAATCTTATATTTGATAAAAATATTCTTTAAGAATGAAAAAAGTCTCCCTCTATATGGTTCTTTTGGCGGCAGTACTGTTCAGCAGCTGTAAGGAAGAACCTGAAACGCCGAAAGTAATTTATGAAGATGCTGCCAAAGCACAGCCGAAACCGGTCAAAATAGATTCGTCCCAGATTAAGATTGCGGACCTGCCGGTACAAATGGAAGGTACCAAATACCTGATCCACCCTATCGGTGATTACAGGATTTATGAAGGCAGGAGTAAGTCCAGTTATGGTTCTTCGAATACGGATAAAGTCAGTTTTTCGATCTCTAACTATAACCGTTTTGAGATTACGGGTTTTCTTCAGAATTTGAAATTCCAGCATATTGATTCTACAGAAATAAGATCGCTTACGGATAAACCTGTGATTATACAAACAGCAAGTTACCTGAATACGATTTACGATAAAACAAGATTACAGTTTATGGTGTATTCGGTAGTCGATATGGATACAAATAAGGATGGTAAACTCGATTCGAGTGATATCAAGTCATTATATATAAGTGAGATCAGCGGGAAAAAATTCACCAAATTGTCTGTAGACTTTCAGGAATTGATTGACTGGAACCTGATTGAGTCCAAAAGCAGGTTATATTTCAGGACTATTGAGGATACTAATAAAAATGGGGAGTTTGATAAGAATGATGTTATCTTATATCACTATGTTGATTTGTCTGCTAAAGGATGGAAACTGGAAAGTTATAAACCGGTTTGATAATATGGTAAAATTAGGTTCCTTTCGGAATTTTATTAAATACTATTTTTTATAAAAGTCTACTTTAAGTACTATAATTCTAAAACTAACAAAGACATTGTTTTCACTTAAGCAAACAGAAAGTGGTGACAATCTTTCTACGATAGATTATGGTAAATCACATATTAAGCCCTATAACTTTAGTTTACACTCACATTTCAGTTGAAAATGTTTATGGAAGTAGTGCTCAATACAAATGGTATGATCCGTATAGATTTTTTAAAATTTAAAAAAATACACAATGGTTGGTAAATTGAATTTTAAAATTTATGACGGTATAATTAATATTAAAGAACAATCCGATATTAATATTAGTGATGATAAATGGGATTTTTTATTTAAGAATCCAATTTTTGATAACTGGTCAATCTATTTTAATGGTTGGCGGTTCGATTGTATTTATGAAAACGAAATAGATGAACAATTATCTTCTATAATTGAAGATGTTTCAGATTTATCTTTAATCGATAAGGGTAATCATGTAAAATTGCTTATTAAATTGAAAGGAATTAATAGAAATTTGCTCAATACACTTTGGAAGTATTATGAATATCCTTCTATTATTTTTTTAAAGAACAAGTCTGATCAAGATAGACTTATTGACAAATACCTTAGTTATAACAGAGATATGTATGTAATTAATGATTCCTGTATCATTTATAAAGTTGATCCAGAGTCAGATGTTTTATGGATACAGAAAGACAATAATATAAGGCTTCAAATTGATGAGAATAATTTTATCTGATATCTATTTCTTTAGAAAAAATCATGGCTAACTTAAATTAATCTTTATTAATAGACGTTCATAAAAGAGATTTTTAGCTAAATCCGAATAAATAAAAATACAATTCAGGTTTATTATTAGAATTAAATATACAAATGATAAACCTGAATTGAACTGAACTAACAGTAATAGTATTAGAAAGGCTAGAGCGAATTAATAAAAGCCAACAAATCACTCCGTTGCTGTGCATTTAGCTGCTTGTATTTATTCTTGGCCTCTAGTGCTTCGCCGCCATGCCATAAGATCGCTTCTTCAATATTTCTGGCTCTGCCGTCATGCAGTAAATTAGTATGATTATTAACGTTCTTAATAAGCCCGATTCCCCATAACGGCTGTGTTCTCCATTCTGTTCCTGTAGCGTCAAAATCAGGAGCATTATCAGCAAGGCCAGATCCCATATCATGTAAAAGAAGATCTGTAAATGGACGGATTGTTTGGTTTCTGAGCCCTGTGATAGGATAGGTATTACCGGTCTGCATTTTTGGGATATGGCAGGCAGTGCAATTTATAGTGTTGAAAATTTGTTTTCCTTTCAATACGTTCTGCTCTTTAAAGTTACGCCTTGCCGGTACAGATAATGTACTCGAATATAAAACTACCCTGTTGAAAGTTATATCCGGTATTTCTGGAGATCCTCCATTTGGAATAGCTCCGCAGTCAACGCCGGGGGGGCAATTTTCATTAGGAAAAAGCATAGAAGTAATTCCTATATCCCCTGAAAAAGCAGCAGCAACCTGTTGTTTAATACTTGGTTGATTTGCTTTCCAGCCGAATCGTCCCAGTTTAGTGGAATTACTGGCAATATCATGGACATAATTAGGTTTACCTGAAATTCCATCACCATTAGTGTCGTTGATATCAACTCTGGCCAATATATCATTATCGGATATGGCTTCCAGTAATCCAAGTCCAACCATTTGATTGGCAATCCTTGGTGAGATCATCAGATTTGCAGATAATGGACCGTAACCTAAATTGGTCAGTTGGTATGTAGGTTTTTGTAATTGGACTATAGTACCATCAGCAAGAGTCTCGTTTATGTTTTCATATATTATATTGTATTGCCCTTTTACAGTGATACCAAGAATCGCATTGTCCTGTAACTGTCCGCCGTATGTAGCATCTGTTAGTGAGGCTCCATTGTTGTCTGTTCCCGGTATTGTCAATCTAAGCAATAATCCGTGACCAAGTTCGCCATCAAATAAAGGTGGTCTTCCACGGCCATCTTTAAAGTGGCATGCGGAACATGAAACGGCATTATAGAATGGTCCCAAGCCGTCTCTTGCAGTTGTAGAGGAAGGAGCGGATATCCAGCTCTGTCTAAAAAAGGAGTTTCCTACTCCAAAATCAGAACCTTCGTCAAAAGTAAGACTGGTTGAAGCAAATCCAAATGCCTCTTCTGTAGTATTGAAAACTGTGGAGGATCCGCCTGAATATTCCTCGCCTGCTTCCGGAAGAAGTTGTTCTGGAGTTGTGGGAGGAGTAATGTACTCATCATCGGAATCACTACAGCTGATAGTTCCCAGACACATTAAAAAAAATAATCCTTTGAAAATGTTTTTCATCAGTATTGTAAATAGAAAAAAGTGTCCTTGAAAAAAGGACACTTTTTATGATATTAAATAAACCGGTTTAACCGTTGTTAACAGTAAGTCCAAGTTTGGCAGCACCTGCTATCAGGTTGGCTCCTAAATTTTTCAATTGTAATACAGCTACTCTTACTTTTGCTCCTTCAGTAGATGTCAATCCACCAGAAATTGCAAAGTCAAAAGGAGTTACTATTGCAGCAACCTTAGCCTGAGAATCTGTAATTGAAGTATTTGTTGCAGCGGCAATTGAAGCGTTTGCTTTGGTAACAAGGTCTTCAAGAGATGGACCATCAATACTTCCATATTTCCCTTTATACACATTGATTACCCCTTGAAGGTTTAATGCGATGTCTCTGTGAGTATTATCACTGAAACAAGAATGCTCGTCTTCCTGATCTGCATTTAAAAGAGCAGTATCCATTCTTTCTACTGCTAATTCTGCAGCAGCAAGTGTAGCAATACCTGTAAAGATGTTAGTCAACGCGTCATTTTCAGGAAGAGCAAGGAATGTAGTTCTGTAGGTTCCGCCTGGTTTCCATTGGTCAACCAAGTATTGTAAATGATCTGTAAGCAGGTCAGCACATACTTTAAGGTACTCAGCTCTTCTTGCTTGGTTTAACGCTGTTCCAGAAGTTCCTGTTACGAAATCCGTATAAGGTCTTTGCCCCGGTTTTTTCTCAGACGGTGCAGTCAAATCCTGACCCCAAAGTAAAAATTCGATAGCGTGGTAACCTACGCTGATGTTTTTTTCGCCACCCTCTTCATTTAATCCTTCCAATACAGTTTTGGTTATAGCAGGAAATAAAGTAGTATTGTTAATAACTCCCGCAGTTGCATTGCCCTGAACATAATCAATATAGTTTTCGTCTAGCGGCCATGAGTTTAAGAAACCTTCTGGTCCATTTTCCTCATCATCAATAGGTCCGTTTGCAAAACGGAAAGCTTCTGTTGTGCCATAGCTTTCTCTTGCATCTTTCCATTTGTTTTTTGCTATTGTAAAATTAGCATCCGTAGGAGTGGTAGTGAAGGTTGTAATTGCAGTTTCGAGAACTACCGCATCATCATAAGCTTTTTTGTAATTAGCATATACAATGTCTGCATAATTAGCAATTACTTGTTTTTTTGTAGCATTGGCATTAATACCATTATTGTCATCATCACTATTACAGGATACGATAGCAAAGCCCATAACTATAAGTAATGATACTTTTAAAGAAATATTCTTCATGTATTTTTTATTTAGAACGATTAAATTTAAGCAAAAGTATCGACTTTGTTTTAATATACAAACTATAATACCCTTTTTATTTTAAACATAGGTGACAGTTTGGCGAATTAATTTAGAATTAATTCAGATAAGTAGCATTTGCTTTTGTACTTTTGTCAAAATTTTTTAAGCATGAAAAAAGTAATTCTGATTTTCGGTTTTATAGTCCTATTAATAGCATGTTCTTCAAACGACGATAAAAATACGTCTCCGAGTAATAATTATGACCGTACTGCTTTACTGACAAATTGGGCGGACAATATAATAATCCCTTCTTTTGAAAATTATCAGGCAAAAATACAGGTGCTGGTAGACAATACGACAGCTTTTACAGGCTCACCTACAGAAGTGAGTCTTCAAACATTGCGTACATCCTGGTTAGATGCTTATAAAGCATATCAATATGTCGCTATGTACAACTTTGGTAAAGCTGACGAAGTTAGTTTTAGAGAGACTACAAATATTTATCCGACAGATGTTGCAGGAATTCAAAGTAATATTACTTCAGGGAATTATAATTTAACGCTTCAGGCTCAATTTGTAAGACAAGGTTTTCCTGCTTTGGATTATCTTATTAATGGTTTAGGTACAACAGATGCAGAAATTGTAGGATTTTATACTATTAATGCTAACGCTGCGGGTTATAAAACATATCTGACCGCAGTGTCTGGTAGACTAAAAACAAATGCGGATGCTATATTAGCCGACTGGAAATCAGGTTATAGAGATGCATATGTTGGCAGCAACGGAACTACAGTAAGCAGCTCAGTAAATGTAACAACCAATAATTTTGTGAAATTCATGGAAAGGGATGTACGTTCTGCAAAAGTTGGAATTCCGGCAGGCTTACTTTCAGCGGGAGTAACTTTTCCTGAAAAAGTAGAAGGATTTTATAAATCAGATGTTTCCAAAGATTTATTACTGGTAGCTGTAAAAGCGGCCCAGGATTTCTTTAATGGGAAACATTTTGATAGTGCAACTACCGGAGAAGGACTAAAAACCTATTTGGATTACCTTAATGCAGATAGAGACGGACAAAAATTAAGTGCTATTATCAACAATCAATTTGTTGCAGTTACTACAATCAGCAATACACTGAATAGTAATTTTTCACAACAGATATTTTCAGATAATACAAAAATGGTAGCTGCTTATAACGTGATCCAGCAAAATGTGGTTTATGTAAAACTGGACATGATGCAGGCATTAAATATTACTATCGACTATGTGGATGGTGATGGTGATTAATTATGAATTTTAGTATTTCCAATTATCTAAACAGGTATACAGATGCATCAACGCTGGCTTTTTACAGGCTGGCGTTTGGTTTTATGATGTTATTTAGCCTAGTACGCTTTGCATGTTATGGCTGGATAGATAAGTTTTATATACAACCACAGTTTCATTTTACTTATTATGGGCTTGGGTGGGTAAAACCAATAGGTAATTATACTTATTTATTATTTGGTATCTGTGCTATAGCTTCCCTTTTTATGGCAATAGGCTATAAATACAGGCTTTCTGCGATTGTATTTTTCCTGAGTTTTTCTTATATAGAATTCATGGATAAGACTACTTACCTTAATCATTATTATTTTATTACCGTTATTGGCTTTGTGTTGATTTTTCTTCCAGCAAATGCCTATTTCTCAGTTGATGCTTATAGAAATCCAAAACAGGCATTTGAAAAGATTCCTGCCTGGACAGTGGACATATTGAAACTATTGCTTGCCATTGTATATTTTTATGCAGGACTTGCGAAGCTTAACTCTGACTGGCTGATTGAAGCAATGCCTCTTAAGATATGGTTACCAAATAATTCAGAATTACCTGTTATCGGCTGGCTGCTGAATCAAAACTGGGTGCACTATGCCTTTAGCTGGACAGGAGCTGTTTACGATCTTACAATTGTTTTTTTATTACTAAATAAAAGGACGAGGATATTTGGATTCTGCCTGGTAGTGATTTTCCATATACTAACTAAAATACTTTTCCCTATAGGTGTTTTTCCCTATATCATGATTGTGTCATCCCTTATCTTTTTTGACAGTAACTTCCACAAAAGATGCTTGTGGGCATTGGCGAGGGTAACTTATATAAATATGGAGGTTTTTGAAAATGGAAAAGAAAAGATACAGCAATTCGAACGGTTTTATAATCTTAAAATGGCTACGCTTACTACTTTTGTGGTAATGCAATTATTATTTCCTTTTCGCTATCTATTATATCCGGATGAATTGTTCTGGACAGAAGAGGGTTTCCGGTTTTCCTGGCGGGTTATGCTGATGGAAAAAGCAGGCTATACACAATTTATAGTAACAGATCCGGCTACCAAAAAAACGATACATGTGAAAAACAGTAATTTCCTGACCTCGTTTCAGGAGAAACAGATGTCATTCCAACCGGATTTTATACTGGAATACGCACATATATTACACGATTATTATCAACAAACAGGAATTCAGGATCCGGAAGTAAGGGTAGAAAGTTATGTTGCCCTAAACGGAAGACTGAGCAAATTATATATTGATCCTAAAATAGATCTGGCTAAAGAACATGAAACATTCGAACACAAAACCTGGATACTTCCATTCCACCAAGACATTAAAGGCTTTTAGTTGCATTATACTTCTGCTTGCCGGTTTAAGTGGTTATTCGCAGTATCGGATTTCAGGAAATATTACTACAGTGAATGGAGAGAAACTGGCTGGCGTAACCATATATGGAAAACTTGATGGAAAGAAATATACGACTGACGGTAACGGGAAATTCGTGATAGAGGTAAATTCGCTTAACAGTTATGATTTTCTTTTTTATAAAGAAGATTACTCAGTGACGGAAAAAAGCCTGTCTGCTTCTGACACAAATATTGTTATACAACTAGAATCGGTTAATAACCTTTCGGAAGTAGTGATCAATAAACAGAAAGAAAAACTGTTTGCAGTCAGTAAACTAAAAGATATTGACGAGACAGCTATTTATGCCGGTAAGAAAACGGAAGTGATATCACTGAATAAAATCACGGCTAACAAGGCAACCAATAATGCCAGGCAGGTATATGCCCAGATAGTTGGACTTACGATCAATGAGAGTTCTGATGGAGGGTTACAGCTAAGTATAGGTGGGCGTGGACTTGATCCAAACAGAACTTCCAATTTTAATACACGCCAGAACGGTTATGATATCAGCGCCGATGTTTTAGGATATCCGGAAAGTTATTATGCAACACCAACAGAAGCTTTGGGAGAAATCCAGATAGTACGTGGGGCTGCTTCTTTACAATATGGAACACAATTTGGCGGACTGGTTAATTTTAAACTCAGGGCACCTACTACAAAACCATTTGAACTTGTTGCAAGAAATACGATCGGGTCATATGGACTGCATACTAATTTTACAAGTATAAGCGGTACGAATGGCAAGCTTAGTTATTATTCTTTTTTTAACTTTAAGGAAGGTCACAGCAACAGGCCGAATTCCCATTTCAACAGTAAGAATTTTTTTGCTAATGTCAATTATCAGTTTACAGATAAGACTTCGTTGCATTTTGATTATACGTATTTTACCTATCTGGCTCAACAGCCCGGTGGCCTTAGTGATGCGATGTTCTATGAAGATCCTACCCAAAGTAACAGAACCAGAAACTGGTTTACTGTAAACTGGAATCTGTTCGCTGTTCGATTTAAACACAAGTTTGCAAATGATGCTGATTTTTCACTGCAGTTATTTGGACTTGATGCGAGCAGAAAGAGTCTTGGATATCGTCCGAACAAAGTTGCTAATGAAGATCATCCTGGTACAGAAAGGGATCTGATAATTGGGGATTTTGTCAATTGGGGAGCTGAAGCAAGGTATCTTCAAAGTTACCAATTAGGAGCGAATAAAAGTACATTCCTATTAGGTGCCAAATATTATCAGTCTAGAAATACAGCATTGCAGGGTCCGGGCAGTTCAGGAAGTGATGCCAATTTTCATTTTGCAAATGACGAATTCCCACTTTATGGAAACCAGTCAGATTTTGCATACCCGAATCTTAATGTTGCCTTTTTCGGTGAAAATATATTTAAGATATCGCCTAAGTTTTCGATTACCCCAGGCTTTAGGTTTGAGAAAATCAGGACGAAAGGAGTAGGGTCCTACCGCAAAATAGTCTTAGATCTGGCTGGTAATATTATTCTTGACCAAAGTCTTAATGAAGATATTGTAAAAGACAGGGATTTTGTGTTGGTTGGAATCGGATTAAGCTATAAGCCAAAAAACAAGATTGAATTATATGGAAATGTATCCCAGAATTACCGTTCCGTTACCTTCAGTGATATTCATACTGCTGTTCCCAACCAGGAAATTGATCCTAATATCACAGACGAGAAAGGATTTACATCTGATGTCGGTATACGTGGGCAGATAGGAGATAAGGTGACATTTGACGCAAGTGCTTATGGGCTGTTTTACAATGATAAAATAGGGGATCTTTCTTCGGTACTTGAATCAGGGAAAGATGTAAGGATCAGGAAGAATATTGGAAATGCTATTACTTATGGTGTTGAGACTATGTTTGACTGGAGTCTGGGTAAAACTTTTTTTGATACTCATGAAGATTTTTCATGGAATGTATTCTCTAATATAGCAGTGACTGATTCAAAATATGTGAAATCTGAAGAAAAAAATGTCAAAGGTAACAGTGTCGAATTCGTGCCGCTTTTTAATATAAAGACCGGTACCGGTATAGGATATAAAAACTTTCAATCCAGCATACAATTTACTTATTTGTCGTCACAGTATACAGATGCGAGTAATAGTATTGCTGAAAAAGATGATAATCAACATGGAATTCAGGGGAAGATTCCATCCTATTACGTTGCTGATTTCTCAGTATCTTATAAATGGAAGAGCTGGAAACTGGAAGCAGGAATTAATAACTTTACAGATAATAGTTATTTTACCAGAAGAGCTACAGGATATCCGGGACCGGGGATTATACCATCAGATATGCGGACTTTTTATTCCACTTTGGAATTTACGTTCTAAATAAGAATATCACTTTCAAGGTCTGACTTTTCAATGGTAAAGTCAAAGCCAAGACGCTTTACAAGTTCGATAACAAGGTTTTTATACCAGTTTTCAGATTTGGGGTGGATATAAATCTTTTCAATAAGCTGGCACAGGTCGACTTCAATTTTAAGACCGTTATCGATTATAAGATTGTGTGAAGTTACATCAGATATAATCCGGATTTCGCGTTCATACTGGAAGCTTTTACGTTTAAATAAGAAAGGGAAGAAAGTATTATCGAACGGGATGTATTCTTTTTTGTAATCGATATAATTGACCTCACCTATATACTGCTTATATTCCTTTTCAACGCGTAACGACTCCTGTAGCCTGCCTAAAGTAGACTGGATAGCTAGTCCTTCGCTTTTTTGTGTAAAAATCTGCCACATGGCAAAGGATTCGTATTCGTTGATATGCCAGCTGCTGATGACTACTTTCTGCCGATGTGTTTTATAATAATCAAGAAAGTCAGGATTATCTATAGACAGCTTTCGAATCTCTTCATATGTAGGTTCGCTAAAAGTACCTTCATATTGATCTTCAAACTTATCCGAACGGGACATGAATAATTTACGATAAAGCAGCAGGTCAACAAATTTGGATAAATCAAGATACTTCCATACTATAGTATCCGGATCATCAGGAAGCTTAATATTTTGGTCGTTGGTATACATTTTAATAAATATTAAATAAGTTAACGATTAGAATATCTGTGTTTGAGAATCTAGAAGCAAGAGGCAAGATCTCGGATAGCTAACTAGATTTTATTGCCTCTTGGCCCTTGTTTCTTTCCTCCTTCTTTCTTTGTCTATTCAAAGCTTTGCATGTCGACAAGCTTCTTATAGGTTCCATTGTGAGTTAATAGCTCTTCATGCCTGCCCATTTCAACGATTTTGCCTTTTTTCATTACGACTATTATATCTGCTTTTTGTATGGTTGAAAGTCGGTGTGCAATTACAATAGAAGTCCTGTTTTGCATCATATTTTCTAATGCTACCTGTACGTATTTTTCACTTTCAGTATCTAATGCAGAAGTAGCTTCATCAAGGATCATTATCGGAGGATTTTTTAAAACTGCTCTTGCAATACTCAAGCGTTGCTTTTGTCCGCCTGAAAGTTTGTTTCCACTGTCGCCAATATTAGTGTAGATGCCATTCGGTAAATCTTTTACAAACTCATAAGCATTCGCGATTTTCAACGCTTCTATAATTTCGTCATCAGAGGCATCGAGTTTTCCAAGTGAAATATTAGCTTTTATAGTATCGTTAAATAGAATACTGTCCTGTGTGACAAGTCCCATAAGGCCTCTTAACGATTGAAGGTTCATATCTTTAATATTGATGCCATCAATAGAAATAGTACCTTCATTAACGTCGTAAAAACGTGTGAGCAGGTTGGCAATCGTACTCTTTCCACTTCCGGATTGCCCTACCAGTGCTATGGTTTTTCCTTTCTGGATTTCAAGAGAGAAATCTTTTAGTACTGTTTCCGTTTCATATTTGAAATTGATGTGTTGTATGGAGATAGAACTTTCGAATGTTGTTTTCTCAATAGCATCGGGATTGCTTACTATCGGGTTTTCCTGTTCGAGGATTTCAAGTACCCTTTCCGCTGCCGCATTACCTCTTTTTATTCCGTAGGAAGCTTTTGATATAGACTTGGCAGGAGTAAGGATGTTATATGCAAAACCCATATAGGTAATAAAGGCAGCACCTTTTAGTGTACCCTCAACGAGTACCATCTGTCCTCCGTACCAAAGTAATATAGCAATAACCATAATACCCATGAATTCACTCATAGGTGAAGCAAGGTTTTGCCTGTTACCGATATTGTTGGAAAGAATAAAAAAGCGGTGTGTTGATTCCTGGAATATCTTATTGAAATAATTTTCAGAATTATAGCCCTTGACGACCTTCAGTCCTCCCAATGTTTCCTCAATAGTAGATAAAAAAGCACCTTGTTCCTGCTGGGCTCTTGTCGATTTTCTTTTAAGTTGTTTGCCGACAAGAGAAATGATGTATCCTGCAATAGGAATAAAGACGAATACAAATACTGTCAGTTTTACACTTATTGAAAGCATCGCTATTATTGTGAAGATAATAGTAAGCGGTTCTTTTACTATCAATTCTAAAATGGAGAGGAATGAATTCTGTACCTCATTGACATCGGCAGAGATTCTCGAAATAACGTCTCCTTTTCGCTTTTCGGAGAAAAAAGAAAGCGGCAATTCTATGGTTTTCTTATACATAGCATTACGCATGTCTTTCAAAATACCATTTCTAAGGAAAGTAATAAAAAACATGGCCATATAATCGCTCAGGTTCTTTAATAGAAAAATAACAATAATTCCTGTTACCAATATAGAAAGTGTATAGCTTATCCCATATGCATCAGTAACTGAAGTGAGGTAATAATTTAAAGAATCACTTGCATAACTTTTAAGATGGCTTATTCCATCGTAAACAGGAGCACTGTAGACTTTTGGTGCTTCTCCAAACAATACATCCAGCATAGGCATCAACGCAAGAAAGGAAAGCGTACTAAAAAGCGCATACAGGATATTGAAAAATATGTTTAGGTAAGCGTACCTTTTATACGGTTTTGCAAAGGGAATTATCTTTTTTAGATTGCTCATTAAATGATGTTAAGATCTGCTAATATATTTTTTATTTTTTGGTCCAAGTAACCTTCAGCTTCCGCTATATCTTCAACGGAATGAATATGTGAGTTTACGCTAATATAAAACTTGATTTTTGGTTCGGTTCCACTTGGTCTTGCAGCAATTTTTGCACCATCTTCTGTATAATAGATTAATACATCTGATTTTGGAATATCCATGGTTTCCTCTTCGCCTGTGAAAAGGTTTTT
>Ga0247742_10001768_pt1 | contig 14642 bp, 12 predicted proteins | sample UWRJL208509C2_FD_180944 | JGI IMG/M metagenome (GOLD analysis project Ga0247742, IMG submission 180944) | Plant litter microbial communities from Arlington Agricultural Research Station in Wisconsin, United States - UWRJ-L208-509C-2 | ecosystem: Environmental > Terrestrial > Plant litter >...
ATTAGACTATGCCGGATGCGAGCCAGGGCGTGGATCGGCATCGGTGTCGCCGCCGTTTCGATGGTGGCCGCCGCGGTGGTGTTCCAACCGTGGCTGCTCGTCGTCGATGTGCGCGTCGACGACGCGCTCCCGAACGCGGCACCGAGTGCGGCACCCAGCGCGTCCGGGCCGGCCGGACCCCGCGACCCCGGCCCCGTCGCGACTCCGACGGCGGAGCCGTCCCCAACGGCCATCTCGGGCGGGGTGTTCACCAGCCACGAGCACGAGACCACCGGTTCTGCCACCATCATCCGCAATCCCGACGGCAGCCGGGTGCTGGCCATCGAGAACCTCTCGACGTCGAGCGGGCCGGATGTGCACGTGTGGCTGAGCGCCTCCGACGTGGTGGAAGGCCGGGAGGGATGGTACGTCGCGGGGTCGGCGGAGTTCATCGACCTCGGGCCGATCAAGGGCAACCTCGGCAACCAGGTGTACGAGATCCCGGCCGACGTCGATCTCGCGAACTACCGCAGCGTGTCGTTGTGGTGCGTGCAATTCGGGGTCTCGTTCGGGGCGGCCCAGCTGAGCTAGCGCGGTTCACCCCGCGCTGGCACGGCGCTGCCGCCGGGCCAGCCCGATGCCGATGTGCTTGCGCGCGAACCGGACGGTTTCGGAGAGCAGGTCGAGCCGCTCGTCGTCGCTGCGCGCCCCGCGCGTCGCCACCTCGGCGATGAGGGAACCGCTCCACCGGCGGCCGCCGAGATACTGCAGCACCTCGGCGACGGGCTGGGTGCCGCGACCCGGGACGAGGTGCTCATCGAGATGACCCTCCGCCATCGTGCCCGTGCCGTCGCAGAGGTGAACGTGGCGCAGTCGGTCACCGGCGGCCATGGCGAGCTCGAGGGAGTCGCGCCCGGCCAGCGCCGCATGGGAGAAGTCGAGCGTGATCGCGTCACTTCCGGCGGCGACGGGGTCGTGGCCCGGCGAGAAGGCGCGCACCGTGACCGGGCCGACCGCGATCGGGAACATGTTCTCGACCGCCACCGTCACGCCGTAACGACGCGACACCTCACGCACGTGGGCCGCGAATCGGCGCGCGTAACCCGGCTGCCAGCGATACGGCGGGTGCACAACGACGGTGCCGGCGCCCACCGCGACGGCGAGCTCGGCCGATCGCTCGAGTTTGCGGGCCGGGTCGCCACCCCACACCAATTGGGTCAGCGGCAGCACCGGCGCGTGCACGGACAGCACGGGCAGGCTGAACGCCCGGGCCAGTGCGGTCAGCGCGGCGGGATCCTGGGTGACCGGATCCTGCGTGACCATGACCTCCACGCCGTCGAAACCCGAGAGGCCCGCCAGGCGGAAGGCCTCTTCCGTCGACAGCGGGTAGACAGCTGACGTGCTCATGCCGATGCTGATCATCGCGACCAGTATGGGCTCGCCCCTGCTGCCGAGCCGCCTTTCGCCGGTGAACGTCGGGTGAAGGATGGACGGCGGATCGCACGGGCTGCCGGTCACGCGCTGGTAACGTGAAATAAGCCATGAACTCGTCGACGCACGCTGAGAGTACTGACTACGACTTCGTCGTCGTCTCCAATCGCCTCCCCGTCGACAGGGTCACCGACGGTGACGGCGCGCCGAGCTGGACCCGTTCGCCCGGTGGTCTGGTCACCGCGCTCGAGCCCGTCATGCGCGAAGCCGATGGCGCGTGGGTGGGCTGGGCCGGACAGCCCGACCTGGAGGTGGAGCCGTTCGAAAACGACGGAATCCACATCGTGCCGGTCGCCCTCAGCGAGTACGACATCACCAACTTCTACGAGGGTTTCAGCAACGACACCCTCTGGCCGCTGTACCACGACGTGATCTCGTCGCCGGCCTACCACCGGGAGTGGTGGGAGAACTACGTGGCGGTCAACCAGCGCTTCGCCGACGCGACGGCGGCGGTCAGCGCCCAGGGCGCGGTGGTCTGGGTGCAGGATTACCAGCTGCAGCTCGTCCCGCGCATGCTGCGCGACGCACGCCCCGACCTGACGATCGGCTTCTTCAACCACATCCCGTTCCCCCCGTACGGCATCTACGCGCAGCTGCCGTGGCGCAGCCAGATCATCGACGGGCTTCTCGGTGCCGATGTGATCGGCTTCCAGCGCGTCGCCGACGCCGGCAACTTCTCCCGCGCGGTGCGACGGCTCACGAGCAACACCACCAAGAACCATGAGATCGAGGTGTCGGTTGCCGGACAGCCCACCCGCCGGGTGGTCGCGCGCGCGTTCCCGATCTCCATCGACACGGCCAGCTTCGAGGAGCTCGCGCGCCAGCCGCACATCCAGGAGCGCGCCCGCGAGATCCGCGAGGGGCTCGGCAACCCTCGCACCGTGATGCTCGGGGTCGACCGGCTGGATTACACCAAGGGCATCGGCCATCGTCTCAAGGCGTTCGGTGAGCTGCTGGCCGAGGGTCGGATCGACGTGGAGGATGTCACGCTCGTGCAGGTGGCGAGCCCGAGCCGCGAGCGGGTGGCCGCGTACATGCAGTTGCGCGACGAGATCGAGCTGACGGTCGGCCGGATCAACGGTGACTTCGGAACGATGAGCCACCAGGCGATCAGCTACCACCACCACGGCTACCCGCGCGAAGAGATGGTGGCGTTGTACCTGGCCGCCGACATCCTGTTGGTCACCGCGCTCCGCGATGGGATGAACCTGGTCGCCAAGGAGTACGTGGCGAGCCGCTTCGACGACGACGGCGTGCTCATCCTCAGCGAGTTCACCGGCGCCTCGGACGAGCTCAAGCGGGCCCTGCTGGTGAATCCGCACGACATCGATGGCCTGAAGGACACGATCCTGCAGGCGATCGAGATGCCCAAGCGCGATCGCGCGGCGCGCATGCGGGCCCTCCGCAAGCGCGTGCTCGAGAACGACGTGGCTCGCTGGTCGAGCAACTTCCTGCACACCCTCGAGCAGGCCCGGGTCGGTCGGTACAACCGGATCGCGCCGATGGAGCTGCCGGATGAACTCGAGTGGACCGTTGACCGGCGGTGGACGACCTGATGGTCGACGTCGATACCGCCCCACCCTGGTCGAAGCTGCCGGAGCCGCTCATCGGAGCGATGCGGGAGCTCGCGCGCACCAAGCGCCTGCTCATCGCCCTCGACTTCGATGGCACGCTCGCGCCCGAGGTGGATGACCCGGAGAAGGCCAGGGCGCTGCCCGAGGCGCGCGCTGCCGTGTTGCGGCTGCTGGCCATGCCGCACACCCGCGTCGCTCTGGTCTCGGGTCGTGCGCTCGCGAGCCTCGAGCAGGTCGCGGACCTGCCCGATACCGCCCTGCTCGTGGGATCGCACGGCATCGAGATCAGGCTCGATTCGCCGGACGACTCCCTGCCGCTGGACGCCGGGGAGCTGGAGCGCGTCGACGTGCTGAACCTCGTACTCGGCGAGGTGGCCGACTCGGTCGACCAGGTCTGGCTCGAGCCGAAGCCCGCCGGGTTCGCGCTGCACACCCGGCTCGCCACCGAGTTCAACAGCCGGGTCGCGCACCTGGTCGCCCGCAGCGAGGCCACGGCCGAGGTCGAGGGCCTCACCATTCGCGAGGGCAAGAACGTGCTGGAGTTCTCGGTGCGCTCCACCACGAAGGGCGAGGCCGTGGAGCACCTGCGGCAGTACACCCACGCCGACGCCGTCTTCTACGCCGGAGACGACGTCACCGATGAAGACGCGTTCGCCGCCCTGGGTGCCGACGACCTCGGCCTGAAGAGCGGTGAAGGCCCGACGCTCGCCAACTTCCGCGTGCCCGGCCCGACGCAGGTTGCGCGCGCGCTCGCGCTGCTGGCCGACCTGCGCGACGGCGACGTGCACGAGCAGTAGCACGGGGGTGGGGCGCAGCAGCCTCGGATAGTATGGAGTAGCGGCCCGCGGGACTTTCCGGGTGCTCCCCAGTGACGTGCACTCGCCGCCTCGACGCCCTGGGAGGATCCATGATCGCGATCCTCTGCGCGTTCGGAATCGTCTCCCTCGCCATGCCGTGGCTGGCGCGTCGCCTCGGCACCAGGGCGTTCTTCGTGGCCGCGCTCGTGCCGCTCGCCGCCTTCGTGCACGCCCTGGTGCTGGGCCCCGGAATCGTCGCGGGGGAGGTGCTCACCGAGAGCTACCGCTGGATCCCCGAGCTCGACGTGGCCATCGCCACCCGGCTGGACACCCTGTCGTGGGTGCTCGCACTCGTCGTCACCGGCGTGGGTGCCCTCGTGCTGCTGTACTGCGTTCGCTACTTCGGCGACGACGAACCAGCCCTCGGTCGGTTCGCGGGCGTGCTGCTCGCTTTCGCGGGCTCGATGTACGGGCTCGTGGTCGCCGACGACGTGTACCTGCTGTTCGTCTTCTGGGAGGCGACGAGCGTACTGTCGTACCTCTTGATCGGCCACAAGACCTCGAGCAAGGCCAGCCGCGGTGCGGCGCTTCAGGCGCTGCTGGTCACCACGTTCGGCGGCCTCGCGATGCTCGTCGGGCTCGTGCTGCTCGCGGTGGAGACCGGCACCTCACGGCTCTCCGGCATCATCGAGGCCGCGCCATCCGATCCGCTCGCCATCGTCGCGATCATGCTCGTGCTGGTCGGCGCCCTCTCGAAGTCGGCCATCTTCCCGTTCCACTTCTGGCTGCCCGCTGCCATGGCCGCACCGACCCCGGTGAGCGCGTACCTGCACGCCGCTGCGATGGTGAAAGCGGGCATCTACCTGGTCGCCCGGCTCGCCCCCGGGTTCGCCGACATGCCGGGCTGGCGGGAGGTGCTGATCGGCCTGGGGCTCGCCTCGATGCTGCTTGGCGGATGGACCGCGCTGCGCCAGCACGACCTCAAGCTGGTGCTCGCGTACGGCACGGTCAGCCAGCTGGGCTTCCTCATGGTGATCGTGGGGTTCGGGACGAGGGATGCCGCGCTCGCGGGTCTCGCGCTGCTGCTGGCGCACGCGCTCTACAAGTCCACCCTCTTCCTGGTCGTCGGGATCATCGACCACCGGGTGGGCACGCGCGATATGCGCAAACTCTCCGGGCTGGGGCGGGAGGCCCCCGTGCTCGCGGTCATCGCCGGGCTGGCCCTCGCCTCGATGGTCGGGTTGCCGCCTTTGCTCGGATTCGTCGCCAAGGAGGCGGTGTTCACGGCTCTGCTCGAGGCGGGAGCCGAAGGCGACCTGCTCGGCACCGTCGCGCTCGTCGGTGTCGCGATCGGTTCGGTGCTGACGGTCGCCTACAGTGCCCGATTCTTCTGGGGAGCGTTCGCGCGCAAGCCCGGTGTCGAGGCGGTGCGGCGGATGCACGAGCATCCCGACTTCCTGTTCGCTCCCGGCCTGCTCGCCGTCAGCGGGCTGGCCCTCGGCCTCGCCGCCTCGCTCGTGGACGGCTGGCTGGCCGGGTACGCCGACCTGTTCCCGCCGGTCGCCGAGCCCTACCACCTCGCTCTCTGGCACGGGCTGGAGCCGGCCCTCGCGATCTCCGCGGTCACGCTCGTCGCCGGCGGTGGCCTGTTCCTGGCTCGCACCCGGGTCGCTCGGGTACAGCAGCGGCTCGCCGGAGCCCCCGATGCCGCCGACGCGTACGGCGCGATCATGCGCGCGATCGACCGGCTCGCGGCACGCACCACGAGCCTCACCCAGCGCGGGTCACTGCCGTTCTACCTCGGCGTGATTCTGCTCGTCTTCACGACGACCGTCACCGCCGCGCTGCTGTTCACGAGGTCATGGCCGACCGAGATCCGGCCGTGGGATCATCCGGCACAGCTGGCCATCGCGGTGATCATGATCGTCGCGGCACTCGCCGCGGTCCGGGCGGGCAAGCGATTCCAGGCGGTGATCCTCGTCGGGGTGACCGGGTTCGGGATGTCTGCGATCTTCGCCATGCAGGGCGCTCCCGACCTCGCGCTGACGCAGATCCTGGTCGAGATCGTGACGCTCGTCGCGTTCGTTCTGGTGCTGCGGCGGCTACCGGCCCGCCTGGGGGAGCAGCACGGTTCGCGGCACCGGGGTATCCGCGCCGTCATCGGCATCGTCTTCGGTCTGCTGATGGCGACGGTGGCCGTGGTCGCGCTCGGAGCGCGCACCGCGTCGCCGATCTCATTGGAATGGCCGGATCTCGCCTACATCGGTGCCCACGGCCGCAACGTGGTCAACGTGGCGCTCGTCGACCTGCGCGCGTGGGACACGATGGGTGAGCTCTCCGTCGTCATCGCCGCGGCGACGGGGGTTGCCAGCTTGATCTTCATCTCGGGCCGAACCGACAACCTGCCGCGACCGCGCCGGAGCGAGGTGCGCAAGACCATCTCCGCCCGTCTGCATCGTGCCAGCGACCCCGCCAACGACGACCGCTCCTCGTGGTTGGTCGCCGGGCGCACCCTGGCCGCGCGCAACCGCTCGATCCTGCTCGAGGTGGTGGTGCGGCTGATCTTCCACTCGATCATCGTGGTGTCGGTCTACCTGGTGTTCGCCGGCCACAACGCGCCGGGCGGTGGGTTCGCCGGTGGTCTCGTCGCGGGCATGGCTCTCGTCGCCCGGTATCTGGCGGGCGGCCGGTTCGAACTCGGCGCCGCGGCTCCCGTCGACGCGGGCAAGCTGCTCGGCACCGGCCTGGTGCTCGCCGTGGGCACAGCGATGGTGCCCCTGTTCTTCGGCGCCGACGCGCTCACCTCCGCCTTCGTGGAGGGTGAGCTCGGCATCTTCGGTCACGTCGAGTTCGTGACATCCACGATCTTCGACATCGGCGTCTACCTCGTCGTCATCGGACTGGTTCTCGACGTGCTGCGGAGCCTCGGTGCCGAGGTCGACCGCCAGCAAGAGGACGAGACCGAGAAGGTGGCCTCATGAGCGTCTCGCTGGTACTGCTCGTCGTCATGGCGGTGCTCTACGCCTGCGGCATCTACCTGCTGCTGGAACGCAGCATGACGCGGGTGCTTCTCGGGTTCCTGCTGGTGGGCAACGCCACCAACCTGCTGATCATCATCATGGCCGGACGGGCGGGAGTCGCCCCCATCGTTTCGGACGGCGTGACGCCCGAGGAGATGAGCGACCCGTTGCCGCAGGCCCTCATCCTGACCGCGATCGTGATCACGTTCGGGGTCTCGGCATTCCTGATGGCCCTCATCTACCGCTCCTGGCGGCTGGCGAAGGTCGACAGCCTGCAGGATGACGAGGCCGACGTCGCCATGCGCGGCGGAGCCGTCGCCCTCGAGGGGGAGGGTTCGGAACGCGCCGACGACGACACCGAGTTCGGCACCCGGGCGCAGGCCGCCGTGTCGACCGCTCGCAACCTCGAGGAAGCCGACGAGCGGGCGGCCGCGGAGATCACGACCAGCCATGACGACGCCCCCGGCGCCGACAACACCACCGACAACACCGGGGGAGCACACCGATGAACGCGCTCGTGCCCCTCGTCGTCATTATCCCGCTCCTCGGCGCGGCGGCCGCACTGACTCTCGGTCGACGGCCCCGCGCGCAGCGCGTGGTCACCGTCGCAGCCCTCGGGGCCGTGCTCGCGGTGGGCGCGGTGATGCTGTACGTCGTCGACACCGCAGGCCCGCTCGTAATGGAGGTCGGCGGGTGGGCCGCCCCGTTCGGCATCGTGCTCGTCGTCGACCGCCTCGCCGCCCTCATGGTCGTGGTCTCGGCGCTCGTGCTGCTCGCGGTGCTGATCTTCTCCGTCGGGCAGGGCCTCGCCGACGGCGACGACGAGACTCCGGTCTCCATCTACTATCCGACCTACCTGATCCTCGCCACCGGGGTGTTCAACGCGTTCATCGCCGGCGACCTGTTCAACCTGTACGTCGGGTTCGAGATCCTGCTCGTCGCCAGTTACGTGCTCATCACCCTCGGCGGAACCGAGGCGCGGATCAGGGCCGGCACGACCTACATCGTGGTCAGCCTCGTGTCATCCATGCTCTTCCTCGCCGCCATCGCGATGATCTACGGGGCGGTCGGCACCGTGAACATCGCCCAGATCTCGCTGCGCATGGCCGAGATCCCGGTCGATGTGCAGATCGTGCTGCACATCATGCTGCTGGTCGCGTTCGGCATCAAGGCCGCGGTGTTCCCGCTGTCATTCTGGCTGCCGGACTCGTACCCCACCGCTCCCGCTCCCGTCACGGCGGTGTTCGCCGGGCTGCTCACCAAGGTCGGCGTGTACGCGATCATCCGCACCGAAACCATCATCTTCCCGGGCCCCGAGCTGAACCCGGCCCTCCTGGTGCTCGCACTGCTGACCATGGTGGTCGGCGCGCTCGGCGCGGTCGCCCAGGCCGACATCAAGCGGCTGCTGTCGTTCACCCTCGTCAGCCACATCGGGTACATGATCCTGGGCGTCGCCCTCGGCACCGTCGCGGGCACCGCCGCGGCGACGTTCTACGTTGTGCATCACATCATCGTGCAGACCACCCTGTTCCTCGGGGCGGGGCTCATCGAGCGCGTCGGCGGCAGCACGTCTATCACCAGGCTCGGTGGGCTGCTGAAGGCGTCGCCGCTCATCGCGTTGCTCTTCTTCGTGCCAGCGCTGAACCTCGGCGGCATCCCGCCGTTCTCCGGATTCATCGGCAAACTCGCCCTGTTCGAGGCGAGCGCCGAGCAGGGCACGTGGTTGGCGTGGGTGCTCATCGGCGCCGGTGCGTTGGTGTCGCTGCTGACCCTCTACGCGCTCATGCGCGTGTGGAACATGGCGTTCTGGCGGCCCGCCGCCGACGTCGAGGGATACGAATCCACCCTGCTCGACAACGTCACCGAAGCCCCGGGCGGGCACACCATGACCGCCACGCGACGGGTGCCGAAGCTCATGATCGGGGCCACCGCGGGCATGGTGATCGCCTCCGTCGCCCTCACCGTGTTCGCCGGACCGTTGTTCGGGTTGAGCACGCGCGCGGGTGAGAATCTTGAGGGGCCCGGGATGTATGTGCAGACCGTCTACCCGGGAGTCGTCGATGAGTGACACCGCGCAGCAGAAGCGGCCCCTGCTCTGGCGACTGTGGCAGCAACTGCCGCTGCTCATCACCCTCGTGGTGCTGTGGATGCTGCTCTGGGGCATCGTCGATCTGCTGACCCTCGCGACCGGCATCATCCTGGCGCTCGCGGTGACGCGGCTGTTCTACCTGCCGCCGGTGGAACTCTCCGGCCGATTCAACCCGCTGTGGTTCCTCGCGTTCCTGGGGAGGTTCGTCGTCGACCTGGTTGCGGCGTCGTTCACGGTCGCAGCGCAAGCGCTCCGCCCGCGCGGCGTGACCTCCAACGCCGTGATCGCCGTCGACCTGGAGACGCGGTCTGACTTCATCATCACCGCGACCGCGATCGCCGTCTCGCTCGTGCCGGGGTCGCTCGTGGTCGAGGTCGACCGGCAGCGTTCCATCCTGTACCTGCACGTGCTGAGCGTCGCCGACCTGGAGGAAGCGGAACGGCAGCGCCTGCGGGTGCTCACCGTGGAGCGCCGGCTCGTGCGGGCGTTCGGCTCCAAGGACGACGTGGAGAGGATGCCGTCGTGATCACCGGGTTCGTTTACCTCGTCGTCGGCGTGCTACTCACGGCCGCGGCGGTGCTTGCGCTGTTCCGGATCGTCCGGGGTCCGTCGCTGCTCGACCGCATGATCGCCTCTGACATGCTGCTCACCACCCTGATCCTCGTGATCGGTGCCGAGATGGCGTACAACCATCACACCCGCAACATCCCAATGATGGTGGTGCTCGCCTCGGTCGCGATCTTCGCTACCGTCGCTGTGGCCCGGTATGTCTCCAAGCAGGACACCCCGCAGCAGACGGCGCAGGAACCGTCGCGTGAGCCGGGGGAGTTGTCATGACCACTGACGAGATACTCGACCTGCTGGCCGCCCTCTCGCTGCTGCTCGCCGGCGTGCTGTCTGTCGCCGCGGGTGTCGGGCTGCTGCGATTCCCGGACGCGCTCAGTCGCATGCACGCCGCAACGAAGCCGCAGATCCTCGGCCTGATCTTCGCCCTCATCGCGATCGCGTTGTCGGCCCGCAGTTGGTCAACCCTGCTCGCGCTGCTTCCCGTGTTGCTGTTCCAGATGCTGACGGCACCGATCTCCGCCCACATGGTCGGCCGTGCCGGGTACCGCACCGGCAACTTCCGCAAGGACACCCTGGTGGTCGACGAGCTGGAGGATGTGATCGATCGCGCGTCCCGCGAAGACCAGCCGAGCTCGGACTCCGGCCGTCAGGACTGACACCCCCGGGAGTTCTACACTCGTAACATGCCGGAAACGCACAAAACCGTTGACCTGAAGCCGCGTTCGCGCACGGTCACCGACGGGATCGAAGCCACCACGTCACGCGGAATGCTGCGCGCGGTCGGCATGGGTGACGCCGACTGGGACAAGCCCCAGATCGGCATCGCCAGCTCGTGGAACGAGATCACCCCCTGCAACCTCTCGCTCGACCGTCTCGCGCAGGCGGCGAAGGAGGGCGTGCACGGCGGCGGCGGCTACCCGCTGCAGTTCGGCACTGTCTCCGTCTCCGACGGCATCTCGATGGGTCACGAGGGCATGCACTTCTCGCTCGTCTCGCGCGAGGTGATCGCCGACTCGGTCGAGGTCGTCATGCAGGCCGAGCGACTCGACGGCTCGGTGCTGCTGGCCGGGTGCGACAAGTCGATCCCCGGCATGCTGATGGCCGCCGCACGGCTCGACCTCGCGAGCGTCTTCCTCTACGCCGGGTCCATCGCCCCGGGCTGGGTCAAGCTCAGCGACGGCACGGAGAAGGACATCACGATCATCGACTCGTTCGAGGCGGTCGGTGCGGTGAAGGCCGGCAAGATGAGCCTCGAAGACGCCAAGCGCATCGAGTGCGCCTTCGCCCCCGGCGAGGGTGCCTGCGGCGGCATGTACACGGCCAACACGATGGCGAGCGTCGCCGAGGCGCTCGGCCTGTCGCTGCCCGGCTCCGCGAGCCCCGCGGCCGCCGACCGCCGCCGGGACTACTACGCACACCGGTCGGGAGAGGCGGTGGTCGGGATGCTCGAACGCGGTCACACCGCCCGCGACATCCTGACCAAAGACGCCTTCGAGAACGCCATCGCCGTCGCCATGGCGCTCGGCGGGTCGACCAACGTGGTGCTCCATTTGCTCGCGATCGCGCACGAGGCCGAGGTCGAGCTCACCCTCGACGACTTCAACCGCATCGGCGACACCATCCCGCACATCGGTGACCTGAAGCCCTTCGGCAAGTACGTGATGAACGACGTCGACCGGCACGGCGGAATCCCGGTGCTGATGAAGGCGCTGCTGGAGGCGGGGCTGATCCACGGCGACGCGCTCACCGTGACCGGAAAGACCGTCGCCGAGAACCTGGCCGAGCTGAACCCCGACCCGCTCGACGGCGAGGTGCTGCGCACGCTCGACAACCCGATCCACCCGACCGGCGGCATCACGATCCTGCACGGGTCGTTGGCGCCGGAGGGGGCCGTCGTGAAGACCGCCGGCTTCGACGCGACCGTGTTCGAAGGGCCGGCCCGGGTGTTCGAGCGCGAGCGCGCGGCGCTGGATGCCCTCACCGAGGGTTCGATCGAGCCGGGCACCGTCGTAGTCATCCGCTACGAAGGCCCCAAGGGCGGCCCCGGAATGCGCGAGATGCTCGCGATCACCGCCGCGATCAAGGGCGCTGGGCTCGGCAAGGATGTACTACTCTTGACGGACGGCAGGTTCTCAGGCGGCACAACCGGACTGTGTATCGGCCATATAGCTCCCGAAGCGGTGGATGCAGGACCCATCGCCTTCGTGCACGATGGTGATCTAATAAGGGTCGATATCGCAGCTCGCACGCTCGACATACTGGTCGACGCCGCAGAGCTGGAAGCTCGCCGCGACGGCTGGGCTCCCCTTCCGCCTCGTTACACCAGGGGCGTTCTCGCGAAGTACTCCAAGCTCGTGCATTCCGCTGCAGTGGGCGCCGTTACGGGCTGACCGGTTGTCGAGCGACTACTGAGACAAAGGACACCAGATATGACCACGGACACAAGCCCGCGGCCGAAGAGTTCGACACCGGAGATGCTCACCGGGTCTGGCGCGATTCTGCGCTCGCTCGAGCACCTCGGCATCACCGATGTGTTCGGCCTTCCCGGCGGTGCGATCATGCCGTTCTACGACGAACTGATGGCCTCGACCGCGATCCGCCACATTCTCGTGCGGCACGAGCAGGGTGCCGGGCACGCCGCCGAGGGCTACGCGTCGTCGAGCGGCAAGGTCGGCGTCGCCATCGCGACGTCGGGCCCGGGGGCCACCAACCTCGTCACCGCGATCGCCGACGCCTACATGGACTCGGTGCCGCTGCTGGCGATCACCGGCCAGGTGTTCTCCACGTCGATGGGCACTGACGCCTTCCAGGAGGTCGACATCGTCGGCGTGACGATGCCGATCACCAAGCATTCATTCCTCGTCACCCGCCCGGAGGATGTGCCGGCCACCCTCGCGGCGGCGTACCACATCGCCACCACCGGCCGCCCGGGCCCCGTGCTCGTTGACGTGACCAAGGACGCGCAGCAGAACAGCGCCCCGTTCATCTGGCCGCCGAAGGTCGACCTCCCCGGTTACCGGCCAGTGGTGAAGGCTCACGGCAAGCAGGTGCAGGCCGCGGCGCAACTGCTCGCCGAGGCGAAGCGGCCCGTGTTCTACGTGGGTGGCGGAGTCATCCGGGCCGGCGCATCGGCCGAGCTGCTCGAGCTCGCCTCGCGCGTCGGCGCACCGATCGTCACCACGCTGATGGCGCGCGGGGCCTTCCCCGACTCCAGCCCGCTGCACCTGGGCATGCCGGGAATGCACGGCTCGGTGCCCGCGGTGCTCGGCTTGCAGGAATCCGATCTCATCGTCTCCCTCGGAGCTCGCTTCGACGACCGGGTGACGGGTAAGCCGAGTGAGTTCGCGCCCAATGCGAAGATCGTCCACGTCGACATCGACCCCGCCGAGATCGGCAAGATCAGGGCGGCGGATGTTCCGATCGTGGGTGACGCGAAAGACGTGATCGTCGATCTGTCGGCGGCGTACGCCGACGCGACGAAGACGCACCCGGCGGACTACACCGCGTGGTGGGAGCGCCTGAACACGCTGAAGACGCAGTATCCGCTCGGCTACTCGATGCCCGACGACGGGCTGCTCTCCCCGCAGCAGATCATCCAGCGCATCGGCGAGCTGAGCGGCCCGGAGGCGGTCTACGCGTCCGGCGTCGGGCAGCACCAGATGTGGGCGGCGCAGTTCATCAAGTACGAGCGCCCGAATTCCTGGCTCAACTCGGGAGGCGCGGGCACGATGGGCTACGGCGTTCCCGCGGCGATGGGCGCCAAGGTCGCCAACCCCGACCGTGTGGTCTGGGCGATCGACGGCGACGGATGCTTCCAGATGACCAACCAGGAGCTCGCGACCTGCACGATCAACAACATCCCGATCAAGGTCGCGATCATCAACAACTCGTCGCTCGGCATGGTGCGCCAGTGGCAGACCCTGTTCTACGACGGTCGCCACTCGTTCACCGACCTGAACACCGGCCACGGCACGGTGATGATCCCGGACTTCGTGAAGCTCGCCGATGCGTACGGTGCGCTCGCGATCCGAGTCACCAAGCCCGAGGAAGTGGATGCCGCGATCCAGCTCGCACTGGAGACTAACGATCGACCGGTCGTCATCGACTTCATCGTGAGCCGTGATGCCATGGTCTGGCCGATGGTGCCGCAGGGCGTCGGCAACTCGCAGGTGCAGTACGCCAGGGATCACGCCCCCGAGTGGGAAGAGGAGTAGGGATATGAGTCACGTACTGTCGCTGCTCGTCGAAGACAAACCCGGCCTGCTCACCCGAGTCGCCGGCCTGTTCGCCCGTCGGGGCTTCAACATCGAGTCACTGGCCGTCGGCAAGAGCGAGATCGAGGGGCTGTCGCGCATCACGGTGGTCGTCGATGTCGAGGAGCTGCCGCTGGAGCAGGTGACCAAGCAGCTGAACAAGCTCATCAATGTCATCAAGATCGTCGAGCTCGACCCCGGTAGCGCGGTCACCCGCGAGCACCTGCTGATCAAGGTGCGCGTCGACAACACCACTCGCTCCCAGGTGCTGGAGGCCGTCACCCTGTTCCGCGCGCGGGTGGTGGATGTCGCCACCGACGCCCTCGTGATCGAGACGACGGGCGACCCCGGCAAGATCCAGGCGTTCCTGCGGGTGCTCGAGCCGTATGGCATCAAGGAGATCGCCCAGAGCGGGCTGCTCGCGATCGGGCGCGGCAGCAAGAGCATCACCGAACGCGTTTTCAAGAGTTAACTCGCCCTCCGGGCGCAAAAGAACTAACCACCACCAACAAAGGAACGAACAAGTGGCAGCAGAACTTCTCTACGACCAGGACGCCGATCTCTCACTCATCCAGAGCAAGAAGGTCGCCATCGTCGGCTACGGCTCGCAGGGCCACGCGCACGCGCAGAACCTCCGCGACTCCGGTGTCGAGGTGAAGATCGCGCTGAAAGACGGGTCGAAGTCGACCACGAAGGCACAGGAGGACGGCTTCGAGGTGCTGAGCGTGGCCGACGCCACCGAGTGGGCCGACCTGATCATGATCCTGGCTCCCGACCAGCACCAGCGCTCGATCTACACCGAGAGCATCAAAGACAAGCTGACCCCCGGCAAGACCCTCGCCTTCGCGCACGGCTTCAACATCCGGTTCGGT
>Ga0247742_10001769_pt1 | contig 14637 bp, 13 predicted proteins | sample UWRJL208509C2_FD_180944 | JGI IMG/M metagenome (GOLD analysis project Ga0247742, IMG submission 180944) | Plant litter microbial communities from Arlington Agricultural Research Station in Wisconsin, United States - UWRJ-L208-509C-2 | ecosystem: Environmental > Terrestrial > Plant litter >...
TTCGCGGATCGTCGCGGCATGGAATAGTCCCGGCACGTTCTTTCCTGCCGGGACTCTCCATGCCGCGTCTTCGTTATCTCCTCGCCTTCGGCGTCACCAGCTTCGCCTTCGCACTCGCTGCGCAAGCTCAGGACGCGACATCCGTGTCCGTTCCCCCTGGCACGGTGGCACGGCCGATGGACCTGGCCGACTTCGACGCGTATGTCGACGCCACGCGCAAGCAGTTCGACGTGCCCGGCATCGCCGTGGCCATCGTCAAGGACGGCAAGATCGTGCTCGAGATGGGGTCCGGCGTGCGCAAGCTCGGCGATCCGGCGAAGGTGGACGCGCACACGCAGTTCGCCATCGCGTCGAACACCAAGGCGTTCACCGCCGCCTCGTTGTCGATCCTCGCCGACGAGAAAAAGCTCGACATGAACGATCGCGTGATCGATCGGCTGCCCTGGTTCCAGATGTCCGACCCCTATGTCACGCGCGAGATGCGCGTTCGCGATCTGCTCGCGCATCGCAGCGGTCTCAGCCTCGGCGCGGGCGACCTGCTGTACTGGCCCGCGACCACCTATACGACGCAGGAAGTGGTGCAGCGTCTTCGCTATGTGCCGCTGACCAACAGCTTCCGCGCCGAGTACAACTACGACAACATCCTGTTCGCCGTGGCCGGCCTGGTGATCGAGCAGGTCTCGGGCAAGCCCTGGGCCGACTTCATCACCCAGCGTATTTTCACCCCGCTGGGCATGACCGAATCGCAGACGCACGCACCCGAGCACATCGGCGCGGGTGACGACATCGCCGTGGGCCACGCCAAGTTCAACTTCAAGGAGCTCAAGCCGGTCGAGCCGATGTCGTGGAACAACAACCAGGCGGCTGGCGGCATCTACTCCAGCGTGCACGACCTCTCCAAGTGGATGACGATGCAGCTCGACGGCGGCGTCTACAAGGACAGCACCGGCAAGGAGCAGCGTCTCTTCAGCGAGGCGCGCCAGAAGGAGATGTGGTCCCTGCTGACGCCGATCCGCATCGCCGATCCCAGCGTGCCCGAGCTCAAGGCCGCCAAACCGAATTTCTCCGGCTACGGCGAAGGTTGGTTCGTCTCCGACTACCGCGGTCACAAGCTGGTCTGGCATACCGGCGGCTGGCCGGGCATGGTCTCGCGCGTCACCCTCGTACCCGACCTGAAACTCGGCATCGTGGTGCTGACCAACCAGGAGTCCGGTGCCGCCTTCCAGGCCGTGACGATGCGCGCCCTCGATGCGTACACGGATGCGCCAAAGACGGACTGGATCGCGGCTTACGCTGCCGGTGTGCGCAAGTCCGAAGGCAATGCCGACGACAGTATGAAGAAGCACGAAGCTGCGCGCGCGAAGGGTTCAAAGCCGTCGTTGCCGCTGGATGGTTACGTGGGCACGTATCGCGACCCCTGGTACGGCGACGTCAAGGTAAGCAAGCAGGGTGGCAAGCTGGTGATGAGCTTCACCAAGACGGCGCAGCTCACCGGCACCCTCGATCCCTGGCAGCACGACACCTTCATCGCCCATTGGACCGATCGCTCGCTCAACGGCGATGCGTTCGTGAACTTCGATCTCGATCCGGATGGCAAGGTGCGCGAAGTGCGCATGGAGCCGGTGTCGCCGCTGACGGACTTCAGCTTCGATTTTCAGGATTTGAGGCTGGCGCCGGTTGAGGCTGGCAAGTAAGGCATCGCTTGTCTGGACGAAAAGCATCGCCGATGAATCGGCTCCTACCAAGCAGGTTGTGCCAACTCGGTAGGAGCCGATTCATCGGCGAACGGGTGCTAGCCGTTGTGTCAACTACACGGCGAGGTGTCAGCTCGACGGATCATCCGTAGACGCCTTAGGCGCCGCATCCGCCGTCGGCCCGACCACATCCGACATGCTCCCGCCGCCACGCAACACCAGATCCTGCGGCCGCAGCAGCGGGATGTCCGACTTGCGCAAGCGCGCAATGATGTCGAACAGCAGATCGCTTTTCACGTTCCCCACGTCGCGTGGCCCGCCCACGTAGCAGGTTACGGCGAATGTCATCGCCGCACGGTCGATGTTGTCCAGCGTCACCGACGGTGCCGGCGTCTCCAGCACCTGCTTATGCGCGTGCATCGCCTCGAGCATGTGCTCACGCGCTTCCATCGGATCGGTATCCAGTGGCATCGGCAGCTTGATCAAGACGCGACCCTGCGGATTCGCCATCGTCATGTTGCGTACCGGCTTGGTGATGAACGACGAGTTCGGCACGATGATGGTCGAGCGGTCGGACACCTGGATTTCCGTGGCACGGACGTTGATCCGGCGGATATCGCCCTCGGCATCGTCGAGCACCACCCAGTCGCCTACCTTTACCGGGCGCTCCGCCAGCAGGATCAGGCCGGAGATGAAGTTCGACACGATCGCCTGCAGACCGAAACCGATACCGACCGAGAGAGCCGAGGCGACCCAGGCGACGTTCTGTACCGAGAGGCCCATCGCCAGCAAGGCGATCGCGACGACGATCACCACGCCGACATAGCCAAGCAAGGTCGTCAGCGAGCTGCGCATGCCCGGGTCGAGATTGGTCCGTGGCAGATACTGCTCGGACAGCCAGTTCTTGATCACGCGCACGGCGAGCAGGCCGAGGAAGAACAGGCCGATCGCCGTGAGGATCTGGTCCGGCTTGAACTCGAAGTTGTAGATCTTCAGCGTCTGCAGCTTCGTGCCCAGCGTCAGGATGTCCGACGCGCCGGCGCCGAACCCGGAGATCACCGCCACCAGGCCGAACATGAAGAGTGCCAGTCGTACGATGCCCGACAGCAGCACGCCCGCCTGGTCGAGCAGACGCGGATGCGTGCCGAAGATGGCCTGCGCGCGCGCACTCATCGGCCCCTTTTCAGAGAGCAGCGTCTCGAACAGGTCGTCGACCAGGCGCATCGCGAGGTAGGTGGCCGAGAGCACGATGACGGTCCACACCACCTGGCCGGCCATGAACGAGGCGAACGCCACGAAGCCGGTGAGCAAGCCGATCCACGAGGCGACGATGGCGATCCACGCGGCCGCGATGAACAGGCTGGCCCAGATCGGGCGGGGCGCCGGCGGGTCACCGTCTTCGTCGACGACATGGTGCGAACGGCTCAGGCGTACCAGTCCGATCGCGGTGAGCGTGGTGAGCACCAGCGCCTGCAGGCTGCTGGTCATTACCGTGGCGGCGAGGCTGGTGCCGATCGTGCGGTTGAGTTCCTTGAGGAAGTAGAACAGCACCACGGCCAGCGAGAACAGCATCGGGAACCGACGCAGGCTGAGCGCCGTCTCGTCCGAGATGGCGGGCAGTCGCCACGACGGTCGCTTTGCCGAGATCAGGGCGCGGCCGAGACCGGCGATGAAGGCGCCGAAGAAAATGATGCGGACGAGGGCCTTGGCCATCGCGTCCGTGTCGTCGCTGAAGGTCTCGTTCCAGTTCAAACCCAGATAGAGCAACTGGGTGCCGAGGCCGGTGGTCAGCGCCGAGGTCAGGGTGATGCCGAGGATCAGCGCCGAGCGACGCAGCCGACCCGGCGGCATGCGGTTCGCCGTGAGATGACGTGCGCGTTGCTCGAGATAGAAGCGCACGCCCGTCATGAGCAGCACACCGAACAGGACGCAGACGATCAGGGCGATACGGTTGCCGTCGGTCCAGCTTTTGGCCAGGTCGGCCTTCACGCCGCCGGTGAAGTCGCTCAGGTTGGCCGAATCGCGCGGAAACGCCTTGGCGGGTTCCGACCAGAACGGGCGCGAGAACGGTGACGCCGTGCGCCGGGAGAGGAATTGCTGGAAGCGGATGCGGCGCAGATCAGCAAGTTGGCTGGTGGTCTGCTGCGCTTCGAGCGCGATGCCGTCCGCTTGTTTGATCTGTGCGTCGACGGCGTCGAAGGCCTTCTGGGCATCCTTGCGCGTGGCCGCGAGTTCCGGCGCTTCCTTGGTGCCGGTGGCCGGCGCGGGGCCGAGCTGGTCCAGCCGGGCCTTGGCCGCGTCACGATTGGGCGACAGCGCGCTGGAGACTTTCTGGGACTTGCCGACGACGTCACCGGCCTGGCCACGCAGGTCGTCGATCACCTTGTCGGTGATGTTGTCGTCCTTCATCCCTTTTTCGATCTGGTCGAGCTGGGAGCGGAGATCGCCGATCTGCTTGCCCGGGTCGTCGTCCTGCGCTTGCGCGAAGGCGGCGACCGAGACAGTCAAGAGGAGGGCGGTAAAGAATATTCTCAGGGTTCGCATGCAGGGATCATCGAAGGCAGGACGGGGCAGGTCAATTCCGAGGGTTATGCGATACCCTCGGTGAACGTGGTGTTCCGGCGGCTTTATGCGGCGTTGCAGCTTTTGCCGCCGGGGGAGCCGCCGCTATCCTGCCGCCCCTTGGCCCTGCCCGGAAGCAAACCATGCGCAAGAAGCTCGTCGCCGGTAACTGGAAGATGCACGGATCGCGAAAGATGGCCGATGGCCTGGTCCGCGAGATCGTCGAGGGCCTGGAAGATGGCGTCGACGTGCTGGTGATCCCGCCGATGATCTACCTGGCCGATCTCGTCCATAAATACGGCGATCGCGGCCTCGGCTTCGGCGCCCAGACGATTTCCGAGCACCCGGAGCAGGGCGCCTTCACCGGTGAGATCTCCGGCTCGATGGTCCGCGATGTCGGCGCCAAGTGGACCCTGGTGGGCCACTCCGAACGGCGCCAGTACTACCACGAGACCGACGCGCTGCTATCGAAGAAGTTCCGGACGGCGTGCGACGCCGGCCTGACACCTATCTATTGTGTGGGCGAGACGCAGGAAGAGCACGAGGCGGGGAAGGCCGAGGAGGTCATCGGCCGTCAGCTGGGCGCCGTGATCGATGTCTATGGCGTAGAGGCATTCCGTACCGGCGTGATCGCCTATGAGCCGGTTTGGGCCATTGGGACGGGCCTCACGGCCACCCCGGACAAGGTCCAAAAAATTCATGCGTTCATCCGTAGCCAAGTGGCAAAAAAGGATGTTAATATCTCGCTCCTGACCCGGGTGCTTTACGGTGGCAGCGTCAAGCCGGCCAATGCGGCCGACCTTTTCGCCCAGCCTGATGTAGACGGGGGATTGATCGGCGGAGCCGCTCTCGTAGCCTCCGACTTCCTGGAAATTTGCGCCGCGGCGCGTCGATAACGCGACACGGCAAACAGAAGATATGTTCATCCTCTTCAGCGTTCTTTACATCCTGGTCGCGGCGGCGATGATCGTGCTGATTCTCATGCAGCGCGGCGCCGGTGCGGATGCAGGTTCGGGTTTCGGTGGCGGCGCGTCCGCTACCGTGTTTGGTGCACGTGGTTCGTCGAGCTTCATGACGCGCGCCACGGCAGTCCTGGCAGCACTGTTCTTCGTGCTTAGCCTGGGCATGGGTATCTACCTCGGTCGCTCGGGCACGCCCCAGCCGGCCGCGGATCTTGGCGTGATGTCCGGTGCTACCGTGCCGGCCGCTCCCGCCAACAACGCTCCGGTGAAGCCGGTCGCGTCGGACGTGCCGCAGGCACCCGCCGTTACCGCCCCGGCAGCGAACACCGATGTACCGGCTGCAAAGCAGGAAGCCACCCAGGCTCCCGCGGAACCGGCCAAGAAGTAATCAGCGACACCGCAACACGCTGTAAAAGTTATGCCCAGGTGGCGGAATTGGTAGACGCACTACCTTGAGGTGGTAGCGGTTTAGGCTGTGGGGGTTCGAGTCCCCCCTTGGGCACCAACAAAGATCCGGAGACCTCACCGGATCGCAAAGAAACCCGTGAAAGCGGGTTTTTTTGTGGGCGTTTGTCGGGGTTGCCAAGACGGCTTACGACGAGGCGAGCCGTACCGAGAAGCAGGTTCCTGCGTCGGATGAGGACTGCACCGTGACCTCACCTCCGTGCGCTTCAGCGATAGCGCGCACGATGAATAAACCGAGACCCACACCTTCCGCGTTGCGTTCGGACTGCCCCCGGACCATGGCGTCGAAGAGGAGGGCCTGTTGTTCGAGGGGGATCGGTTCGCCTTCGTTCTGCACCGACAGATGGAGATCGTCGTCGCCGTTGACCGATATCTGGACGGGGCGGCCCGGCGCGCCGTAACGGACGGCATTTCCCACCAGGTTGCCGAGCAGCTGGACCAGTCGATCAGGATCGATCTCGAAGCGGGATCGGCCCGTACAGGTCAGTCGCAGCACATGATCAGGGAAGCTGAGCCTCAGTTCGGCCACGGCCTCTTCGAGCCACGAGTCGACGTCGGTGGACCGACGGGTTATCGCGAGGCCAGTGCCGATACGCGCCGCCGTGAAGTCGAGCAGGTCACCGATCAGTCGCTCGGCCCGACGAACCGCCGAGACCGTCAGTGCATGCACCTTCCGTTGTCGATCGGTCGTCGATACGGGTGCCAGCAGGTCCAGCCCGCCGGCGATCGCCATGAGCGGATTTCTCAGATCGTGGCTGACGATGCCGACCATCTGTTCGGCGAGCAGCGCCCGGTCTTCGGCATGGACGCGGCCACGCGTGAGGTCCGTGACCGCCTCTTCCGCCCGGCGCTTCATGAGCAGAAGTTCCTGCTCGTACAGCGCGCGCCCCTGCATGAGTACACAGCTGACCGACAGGCCGCCGTCCGGTCGCCTGGTGATGTTCATCAACGCCGGCAGGCGCTCGCCCGAGGCAGTGACGAGGTCCAGCTTGAGGTCCGATGCCTCACCTTGCATCCGTACGAGCGGCGCGATGTGCGTCTGGTAGAAGATCCGGCCGCCGATGGAAAGAAGATTCACGAAAGCCATCGTCGGTGCGACCGCTTGCACCTCGTACCCCAGCCATTCGGAGAGCTTTGCGTTGACGCGTTCGATCATTCCGTCCGAGTTGACGATGAGGAGCCCGCATGGCGCGTCGTGCCAATCGGCGTTCGGCTGTGTCGGGCTGGTCTCAGTCATGCGCCCAACGCGTTTTCCCGAAGAAACGGCCGAATGGCAGCGAGGCAAGCCTCGGGCGCGCTCAGATGCGGACAGTGACCGACATTGTCGATCATCGAAAGGACCGACCCTGGCACGACCGACGCTACGAATTGTCCGGCCGAAAGGGGAGCGATGATGTCGTCGGTACTCTGCAGAACGAGTGCGGGCAATCGAACATGGGCGACATCGTCGCGGTGATCGGAAAGAAAGGTGACGCGAGCGAACTGCGCGGCGATCTCCGGATCGGTTCGACAGAAGCTGCTTGTCAGTTCGTCGCTGAGCTCGGGTCGGTCGGGTGCGCCCATGATCAGCGGCGCCATCTGGCTCGACCAGCCGAGGTAATTGCCTTCTAGGGTCGCCAGGAGCTCATCGATGTCGCTATGCGAAAAGCCGCCCTGATAATTCTCGTCATTGAGGTAGCAGGCCGATGGGCCGACCATGACGTGTGCGGTCAGCAATCCCGGCGACATACGCTCAACCAGGACGCCGATCATGGCACTGACGGAGTGGCCCACAAGAACCGTCGGGCCTTCCGCGAACGCCTCGATGATCGCAATGACATCGCTGGCATACCCGTGCAGGGTCGAGTACCGGTCGGGCTGGTAGGCGGCCGCAAAGGACTGTCCGCATCCCGTCAGGTCCAGCAGGACGACGCGATACTCCTCGGCGAGGGCAGGGGCGAGCAGCCGCCACATGTTCTGATCGCAGCCAAAACCATGCACCAGAACGAGCGTGGCCGGACCCCTGCCGAGAATCCTCACATTGTTCCGCTGCTGCAAATTCATGGGGATCTCTGAAGGTCCCGATGCAGAGGGAGCCTCGGAGGATGAGGCATGTTAAGCCTTCTCGGCCCCATGCGCACGCCAGCAGGGATCAGCCCCGACGGACCAGGGGCGGCGGGTAATAGGTCCCGTCGATGACGCCACCGCGAGGGCCGTAGAAGCGGAACGTCAGCGACCATGGCTTGCCGCCTCCCGTGGGTAGCCAGTTGGTCTCGGGTGCATCGACGGGTTGTACGGGTGAGAAGTAGAGCGTGAGCGAGCCGTCATTCGCCTTCACCAGGCCCGATTCCTTGTTCAGCAGGTAGCGCTTCAGGGCGTTGGGAAGCACGCGCCGGTGCGCGCGGTCCACGGCAATGACCGACCAGAAGTAGGTTGCATAGGCCTCGGGCAGGTCGCTCGCCGGGAACGTCAGCGTGTAGCTGCCGTCCGCGACAAGGGGTGCACCGGTGCTGTCGATCGCACCCCGGTAGTACAGCACTTCCTCGAACACGTTGGCCCAGATGCCGCCGTAATTCACCGTCGTGCGGGTGAGCCAGTCGCTGCCCCAATGGCCGCAGCAGGCAGGCCTTGCCCAGCCCTGCCTGATCGTGCCACGGCCGATGATCGCCGCGGCGGCGGCGAACTGCTTGAGCGCCGCGTTCCGGATGATGCCATCGACGCGAGCCCGCTCGACGGGATCGACGATCGCCGCGACGATCGTGCGTACCGCGTGTTGCATGTCCTCGAGTGGGCTGAAATCCGGTTCTTCCAGGGCAAGCAGGGCCGAATCGAAAGCTTCGACGCCGGGTAGCGCATCCGTGTCGAACATCAATGTCCGCGGAACGGGCGGCTCCGCCGGTGAGCCGTGCATTTCGAAGGAGAATCGATGCTGGAGTGCGATCGCTTCTTCCCAGTTCGCGCCCAGCTCCACTCGCAAGAGAACGCGCGTAACGCGAGCCGGGAGGTCGACGCGTTGAGCGCCCGCAGGCACGGTGGCACGCGAGCCCTGCAGGCAGACCGCAAAGCGCCCTTTCGTGACATCCGGATAGAGGCGCTCGTTGATATTGGCGACGGTTTCGCCCCAGCCGTTGAGGAATTCGACAACGTAGTACCGGTGTTCGATCCTGGGTACGTCGATCAGCAGATAGCTATCTTCGTCGAGAGCCACCCAGGCTTCCGAGTAGGCGACATCCAGGTTCGGGTTGGGCCAGTCGACCTGGCCGGGTTTGCGATGCAGCAGCGTGTTCCATTGCATGCCTTCGTGGTCGAAGTCGATCTGCTGTTGACGGGCGATCAGAAGGCGCCCGAGCAGATAAAGATAGGCATCCGCGATCGCCTGCTCGGAAAGCCTCATGGAGGTCTTTTGCTGGTCGGTCATGGCATGCCCCGCGGATGTCGAGGGTCATACTGTCGCCTGGACATGGCCACGAATCGAGCGTGGTTTTCCGGTTGAAACGTTACGTAAATTTGCGTAGGGCTGATCGGCCTTGCTCGTGCTTGAGGCTATAAAGCCTGCCCCGCGGCATCATAGAAAACGCCTCGTGAGATGTCCCTTCCTCGTGAATGTTTGTGCGCAGACTTGATGAATTTAAAGAGCCTTACCGGCAGCGTCATAGACCTTGCCGACGCACTCATCGGAATTGCCCTGGCTGCCGAAAGACTCGTCGGGAGCAGGCACGTTGCTGCAGAGAGGATGTCCGGGAGTGGAGGTATTTCCGACGTAACGCTTCCACACGACCGCGCGGCGATCATGCAAGGCCACCCAGTACGTCGGGTCATCACCCTGCGTCACTAGCACGGCGCCGTCGAGCAACTGTGGATGCTTGGCAAGCTCCGGCAGCTTGTGCGCTGCGGCCATTTGCTCGATGAACTGTTTCTTTGTCCCTGCTTGAAACGACGGCATGTCGACGCCGTGCTCGATGCGAAAGTCATCCTTGGGAGATGCCAGCATGGCTTGGTGTAAACCCGTTGCCGTGGCGGCCGTATTCAACGCAGTCATCATCCCGTCCAGGTCTGAGGGTTTCGCCAGGGCCTGGCCTTCGATGGCCAGCTGCGTGCCGAGAATGAGGTTCGACGGCCCGCCGGGAAGACTTACGTTGACAAACAACGGGTCTGAGGGCGTGTCCACCGGATTGATCTCGACGATGGTGAAACGAGATGCCAGCGCGGCGTAGGCCTTTGGCGCCACAATCTGCACCTGGAACCGGGCGTAGTCATTGCCCATTCCCTTCTCAAGGTAATCGTCGAGTTCATCCTCGGAAGGCTCCCTGACGAGTCGTTTTCGATTGGTCGATGTCGGTGGAAGCACCGCGGCCAGTGCTTTGGGTATGGCTGCCGAGTACGACTTGCGGCCGGAAGCGTCGCGCCAGGGAAGCAGGAGCAGATTCTGCGAGCCGGAAGAGAAGACCAGGGTCGATCCGTCGGCGAAGTCTGTCTCGACGCGAGTGCGCGGGCTATCGTCGGTGTGAAAGCTCGTGGTTACGCCGACGGTGATCGCCTCGGCCAATGGGTGCCCCTGCCGCAGACTATTTCCCCAGGCGAGGATGCGCTGTCGCAAGGCCGGCGGCGGATTCAAAGCGGTGAGCTTTTTGACCATCTCGTCGATCGTTTTACCGGCATGGTCGATGTCCGTGCCGAACACGACGGGGTCGATCGTATCTTGGGGTGGCGCCCGCAAGGCCCGCACCAGCGCGTCGACGGCGGCGCCGGCCACAGGCTGTGCCGCGATGTTCGTGACGTCGGGCTCCTCGGTCCAGGAACCATTCGCTTGTGTCGCCATCCGCCGTTGACTCTTCTTTCCGTAGATGACGTAGCCGGAACCATGCGGCTCGATCACCCAGTGGGAACGGTGAGGCGAGGTCGGATTGAGACCACCCCAGTCATCGTCGATGACGATGCGCGTCACGGCAGGCTCCGTCGCCTTGCTGTGCGTCGAAAACGTCGCGGCAACCATAAAAGCCGCAGCCAGCCTCAAGCCAAGCGCGACGCCAGTAACCTTTTCCATGGCAACTCCGGGACACCGCCGCAGCATTCGGCCCGCTGATTATGCGATCACCGCGTCCCGGAGTAATAGTCCACCGAAGCGTCGATTTCTTCCGGCGTCATGTTGCGGGCGATATTGCGCATCTGGGCGCTGGTGTCATTGCGCCGTGTGCCATGGGCAAACGCTTCCAGCTGCGTCTTCAGGTAGTCGCGTGGCTGTGGATCCAGCCACGGCACGCCCAGCTTGCTGTCGAGCCGGCCGTGGCAGGAGCCACAGGGCGGGATGTTGCGCATGGGTGCGCCGGTCGCGACGATATCCGGACACTGCCGACGAACCACCGGTTGCGTAACAGGGGGCCACTCATGGCTTGCCTCCCACGAAGACCGGCGAAACATTCGCCTCAGGCATCCGCATGAGCTGGACGACCGGGTAACCGTAGTTGGTGATCGTCAGGGCGATCATCAGCGCGACCCACAGCCCCAGCCCATTCAGGGCCCACGGCAGCGTGACCGGCTCATGCACGGCCCGGCTGAAGGTGAAGGTCTCCGGTGAATTACTTAGAAGGTAGGACGCGATCCCTGGCCATCTGGTCCGGATCCCAGCGTGACCTGGCTAGTCTCGGCCCCGGTTTGAAGCCTGAGGACAATTCCTTAGACTGGAAAGCTGAGGCCATCCGATATCGCGGATGAAATGGAGAGACCTTTGGATGAACGCCTGTAGGGAATCGGAATTACACGTGGTTGTAGTAGCGGAGCCGACCGCGGAGGATCGGGCAGCTTTGGCGGCGCCTCTGGTCGCGTACAACCAGCAATGGGGTCCGCGAGCCGCCGCAGAGCCGCTGGTGCTTCTGCTGAAGGACGGCGACGGACAAACGAGCGGTGGGCTTCGGGGAAAGACCGTCTGCGACTGGATGGTCGTCGAGCTGTTGGTCGTCCCGGAGGCGATGCGTGGCAAAGGGGCAGGCGCTGCGCTGGTGAAACAGGCGGAGGACATCGCGCGTGGCCGCGGCTGTCTCGGCGCTTGGTTGGATACGTTCGCGTTCCAGGCGCGCGGCTTCTATGAAGCGCTGGGTTACACCGTGTTCGGCGAGCTCGTCGACCATCCGAAAGAAAGCGCCCGCTATTTCCTGAGCAAGCGCTTTTAGATATCTGTAGGGGCTGCTCCCAATCTGACGGAATTGATCGTTTTCCCTCAAGGTCACCCCCCCTTTGCCGATATCCTGTACGAGGCCATCCGTCGCCCCGACGCATGGCAGCACCGCAGGCCCCTCAGGTAATCCCATGCTCGTCAGCAGTTACAGCGGCGTCCTCGTCGCCTTCTCCCTCGTGGTGGCCATCCTCGCCTCCTATACGGCGCTGAACATGGCTGGCCGGGTGTCGGGCACCCGCGGCACGGCCGCGGCGCTCTGGCTTGCGGGCGGATCCTTCGCCATGGGTATCGGCATCTGGTCGATGCATTTCATCGGGATGCTGGCTTTCAGCCTGCCCATTGCGATCGGCTACGACCTCGACCTGACCCTGCTTTCGCTGGTTTTTGCGATCGGCTCTTCGGCCTTCGCTCTTTGGGTGGTGTGCCACGAACAGCTGCCGAGGCGAAGGCTCGTCGTGGGTGCCCTGATCATGGGCGCCGGCATTGCCGCGATGCATTACACCGGCATGGCGGCGATGCGGATGATGCCTGGGGTGGTCTACGAGCCGCTGCTCTTTGCCTTGTCGGTGGTCGTGGCCGTGCTGGCCTCGGGCGCCGCCTTGTGGATTTCCTTCCGCCTGCGCAAGGATGCCGAGCACGTCGTGCTCGCCCGCCTGGGCGCGTCGCTGGTGATGGGTTGCGCGATCGTCGGCATGCACTACACCGGCATGGCCGCGGCGGATTTTCCGGCCGGCAGTTATTGCGGTGCCGCCAACACCGGCATCGATGCCAAGTGGCTGGCCCTCGTCGTGATCGTCGTCAGCCTTGCGGTGTTCGCGATCGCATTGATCGTGTCGATGCTCGACGTGCGCGCCAATCTGCTGACCACGTCGCTGGATCGGGCCAACAGCGAGTTGGTCCAGCTCGCCCTGCATGACAACCTCACGCGTCTGCCGAACCGGGTGCTTCTCGGCGATCGTCTGGACCAGGCGATCCACAAGGCGACGCGAGAAGGGCGTCAGTTTGCCGTGCTCTTCATGGACCTGGACGGATTCAAGGCGGTGAACGACGTCTACGGCCACCATGTCGGCGATCTACTGCTGAAGGAGGTTTCCCGTCGGGTCCTGACCACCAAGCGTGGCGAGGATACGGTGGCCCGCCTGGGCGGCGATGAATTCGTCATGGCGGTGGACGTTTCGCGACCGGAGGATGCGGCCTTGCTGGCGCAGCGACTGGTCGACGTTCTTGGTGCCGCTTACCTGATCGACGAGCACAGTGTGCATGTATCGGCGAGCATCGGCATCGCAGTGTTTCCGGAGAACGGCCGGACCACGCACGACCTGATGATCAATGCGGACGCGGCGATGTACCACGCGAAGGAGCAGGGCCGAAACGGCTATTGCTTCTTCGAAAGCGCGATGAACGCCAACGTACACCAGCAGCTGCAGTTGCAGCACGACTTGCGCCGGGCGCTCGACCAGCGCGAGTTCCTGCTTTATTACCAGCCGAAGCTCGTTTCGCCGGACGGCCCGGTCACGGGCGTCGAGGCCCTGCTTCGCTGGCAAAAGCCCGGGGTGGGTCTGGTGCCTCCGGACGAGTTCCTCGGTGTCGCCGAGCGTACGGGCCTGATCATTCCCATCGGTAACTGGGTGATCGACGAGGCGTGCCGGCAGATGCGCGTATGGCAGGACGAAGGGCATGCGGCCTGGACCGTCGCGGTGAACCTGTCGACGGTGCAGCTCACGCACACCGGCCTGGTCGATGTGCTCCGCTCGACACTCGCACGTCACTCACTCGACCCGGCCTGCCTGGTCCTGGAGATCACCGAGTCCACGGCGATGCGCGATGCGGAGGCCAGCCTGGCCATTCTCAACGAGGTGGCGGCTCTCGGCGTGGGTATTTCCATCGACGACTTCGGCACGGGTTATTCCAGTCTTCTCTACCTCAAGCAGCTTCCCGCCGATGAACTGAAGATCGACCGCGGTTTCGTCACCGAACTGACCCGCGGCAACGACGATGAAGCCATCGTCTCGGCCATCATCGCGCTGGGCAAGACGCTGGGCCTGAACATCGTCGCCGAAGGCGTCGAGACCAGTGAGCAGCAGGAGTTGCTGACACGACTGGGCTGCGACGTGCTCCAGGGCTTCCTGCTGGGCAGTCCCGTGCCCGGCGACCAGCTGGCCCAGAGCCTGCCGACAGCGGCGTAGCGTCGGCGGCCGCGCTGTCTTACGATGCCTCCACCATCGCCGATCGGCGTGTTCGAGGATTTCGTATGGATGTCACGCAGACGCGGCTCAACCAGCTTTTCACCTTTTCGATGGAATTTGCGAAGGAGATGCTGGAGGCGAACGGCGACTTCTACCCGTTTGGTGCGACCGTGTCCGAAGAGGGCAGGCTGGCGGCCGATCCGGGGCACGACGGGGGCGATGAGCCGGAAGCCCACGACGTCTATCGCGTGATCTTCGACCGGTTCGCGACGGGACGCCCGTCCGAAGCACTGGCGGCGGCGCTGGTCGCCAACGTGACCATTCCCGACGAATTCGACGCACCCGCGAAGGACGGCGTGCGCGTGCATATCGAGTCGAAGGGCTACGCGCGCTTCATTTACGTGCCTTACGAAATCATCTCGGAAGATGCGCGCGAAGTGCGGCTTCATGACCCCTTCGCCGTAGAGATCTCGCCGAGCTTCTTTACCGCGTAAGATCAGGGAACGCCGACCGAGCCCTTCGATATTGTATGAGTTTTCCAATTTCGTGTGACGGACGCCCTTGCTCTCTGCGGGGCGCATCGGTAAGTTCAGACGCTTAAACTCCGCGGAAGACAC
>Ga0247742_10001770_pt1 | contig 14624 bp, 13 predicted proteins | sample UWRJL208509C2_FD_180944 | JGI IMG/M metagenome (GOLD analysis project Ga0247742, IMG submission 180944) | Plant litter microbial communities from Arlington Agricultural Research Station in Wisconsin, United States - UWRJ-L208-509C-2 | ecosystem: Environmental > Terrestrial > Plant litter >...
GCTCGTTTGGGGAAGTTCTGACTGATTTCCTGTTGTAGGCCCGCTATGCAACACACCTGTAGCTGTCCGTCAAGGACAGGATCCAAATGTCCGGATGGATATACACCTTGAGAAAGAGTGCTCCATCGTAACTGGGAAGGCGGCATCCAAGTCAATGCCTGTTTGCTCACGAGCATCGTGCAAGAAGCCTCTCATTCTTCCCATAGCATGCGATGTGCGTACTGCCTTAGCTTCCATTGATGATCATCCACTGAGCACTGCATCTTGTAGAAATGCCGCAAGCAGTTCTGCCCAACCCATCGATTCCCAGGGGACCACAGCTGCTCTCCCCAAGCGCAAGCGGCGCAGTTCAGCAGCCGTACTCCACCTGGGTCCAACCTACTCTCCAGACTGGAAAATATTGGTTCGAAAGCCCCAGCACCACCTAGATCCAATCCTTTCGCGGCTGCTAGGCGAACAGTCGCTACCACCAGTGCACCGGCGCCTAAACCTCCTCTGAAGCCCGTTGCGGCTTCCACATCTGCCGCAGCTTCTACACCATCCGCTTCCGGCGCTGGACAGCCGACATCTAAACCTCAGCTCCCATTTAACAAGATGGATCGGTATGTGCCTTTTCTGTTGCCCCCATCTAGTACTCGCTCATCAAGCACTAGTATTTCCGATCTTCCCTCCCTGTCTAACGACATTCACGACTCCTTAACGAATACTTCTACTCTCACCACAACGGCAACCACTAATCCTCCGGCCAAACACATCGGTGCCTCTGATCCCAATAATAAACCTCAACCTATAATTGACGCTCTGGCGTTCATACCACGCCCTTTATTTGCATCTGCCTAACCCACGTCTAATCGTTCACCACCGCACTGTATTCGTCACTCCATCGCTGCCATCACTGTATTCATTTGTATTGTATAACTTGTAACATAGCCGAGCAAAAGCAGAGAGGGAGAGTAAGTTAAAAGCAATGAGAGCGAGGGCGGCGAAGGGGGTAAGTCGCTTTCTTCATCTCGTCTTCAGTGCATTAACTAACTTCTTTTCGCAGTTGTTGTCGGAAGAAGAGAAGGCGATCCTAGCAGCAGAGGAGGTTGCTGCGCGGGACAAGAAGGACTGTGTGATTATGTAGAGGACGTTTTTATTAGCACACTTCTATCTTATTTACTGTTGCTGGCAGAGCAGTGGAAGAACACTTATATCATTGATCTTTAAGTTATTTGTGGGACGTGAATTGGGAAGACGGTGTAACATGCGTGCGAAGCTCCCTCTTGATAGCCATGTGCCACTGCCCACACTGATGAATACGCCCACAACGAACCACAAGGAATTATGTACCGGGGAAAGTTGTACTTATAGCTGTACACCGCCGATCCGAAGTACATTTCGAGAAGCGAACCTGACAATGTCTTTGTATTGTTTCACAAAGGGTTTGAATACCATATTCATTGGCACCCTTCTGGTACGGCCTCTTCCTTCCCTCAATGGAACCCAGCAGCAAAGACGTCGAAATCGAGGTAACTCCCGTCTTTCGCTCATCAGGTCGATCTCTAATCGAAACCACAGACCACTGGTGATAATGCCATGGACAACTCCAGAGAATCTGACACAGATCCAAGTACAAAGGGTACCCCCGCTGCTGATACAAAAGGCGAGGTATGTAGTTCCTCAACTCGTTTCCTGTCCAGGTTTCAAAGAGGTTATGTGTGCAGTTCAAACCGTGGAATTACGGGGACCCTTACGAAAACCCGCTTTCTGGACGCAAGGAGGATCCATGGGCGGTACTAATCAGACCACTTGTGGCGAAAGATAAAGCTCGATGTGAAGCCTGGAAGGACGAGGTCCAGAATCTTCTGATATTCGTGAGTGCTGGCTATAATTGCGCCCTTGTTTACTAATTTTGTGCAGGCCGGTCTCTTCTCTGCCATCGTGACGGCTTTCGTCATTGAATCCTACAAGACTCTGAAGCAAGACTCGAATGACTTATCGGTTATTCTACTTTCCCAAATCCTCAGCCAACTCGAACGTTCCGCGAATGCATCGGTTCCAACGATATTACCCCAAGACTCTACAGTGACCCCCTCCGACATGCGCGTTAACGCGTTCTGGTTTGTCAGTCTGATTCTCAGCTTGACCACCGTCCTAGTCGGCATCGTCGCGCTCCAGTGGCTAAGAGAGCATCAACGCCCAACCGACGATATTTCCCCACAGCTCGCATATTCGTTGCTCAGGACGCAAACGGAAGCTTTGGAACGGTGGCATGTGCCGGAGATATTCACGGCCCTACCCCTCCTTCTTCAACTCGGACTCGTCCTCTTCCTCACTGGTATCGTCGATTTCGTTTGGCATATCAATCGTACTGTGGCCTCACCCGTCATCGTTGCCGTTTGTGGAGCGCTTTTATTTCTCATGTCAACCAGCCTACTGCCGACATTACAATCGCTGACCTTGTTTATCCCCCGACGGTCCAAGAGCAAGACTCCTCGGGTCCAATGTCCCTATAAATCCCCACAAGCGTGGGCTCTCCACCGCCTTGTGTCATGGACGATCCACCTTATCAGAGGGCGTCCTTCTGTCATCACATATAAATCTCGTGACGCACATGAAATAGACAAGGGTACCAGTGCGGCCAACCCCCACTCCGGCCTTCACATCCCTCTGGCAATACAGACAATTTTCAGACAGAAACCAGGAGACGGCTGGGTTGATCACGGTCTTTCTTGGCTATACCAGCGCGATATCGACCGTATCTCGGTTGAGCCAGCTGTCAGGGAATTCACTGACCTTACACAGTACCTTGATGTGATACCTCCACCCTCGTACGACGCCATGAATCAACTAATATCCACGGTGAAGAGCGCTGCGTTGAGCGAGGATGAATGGATTGCAGCCGATCACTGCTTTGAGGATCTCATCCAGTTCTCATCCTTGGACTGTTATAATTGGTCTCCATATTCCTGGTATCTCTACTGCCTTTTGAAGGGCCCTGGAGATGCAATGGAGGAGCTGGAGGATGCATCGCGAACACCCCGTGTAACGGTTGTTGAAGAAGATCTGCGCTATCTATTCCATATACTGGGTTTCACCGAAAATTACCATCGAAATAAGTACCGCGGGCCCCGAGATTCGAGGCATGTTAAGTATCGAATGGAGACCGCCCTACGTGTGCTGAGGAGGATTCACACCCATTCGGACAAAGGATTGGATACGCAGTCTCCCCGTTTCTTGATCTCGCCGATGCACCTTTACACGCTCATCCTTAAGACAGGAATCCCATTGGAAACTGGTGAGTTCTCGCATAAATGCATATTGTTCAGTACCTGATTGTCTCGAAGTTCAACTGAATCAGGTCATTGATGTCCTCCAGGGCTTCTTGCAAGCCACTGCCGCTTCTGATCGTTTCGGCGACAGTTATGCCACAGCTGGCAATAAAAGACATTGCTTTACGTGGGATTTGATTCACTATACTTTGGGCATTCTTTACGGGAACGTGATTGTCCCTAAAGGCTGCACCGATGCCATGACTCATCTTGTAACAAATCATCTTCGAATTTTGATGGAGGCCACTCCAGTGCAACCACCGACGATCCAATCCACCAAGAACCTTGAGCGCATGTTTTGGACTGCTGCCCAATTCGCTCTGGTGTCCCTCGACATCGTCGACAAGGTTCCTGACTCGCTTTCAGACCTCTTGCTCACCCTCAAGCAGTGCACCGACACGGTTACCTGGAGGGGTGTGTTGGTGCGTGTTAATAGCGACAATTTTTGGTTACAGTTTTTCCACACTGCGACATTTCGGGGGCTAGAGTTACCAGATTCTTTAGATACAAGCCCACCGTCGACTGGTGATGAGATTGCCCTAGGTTGCGCACCCAGACCATTGAATTTTGATGCAAAGAAGTCCAAGGCGTCGATTGTGGATATTTTGCCAGCCATTCTGAAGAGGCCATGAACTACTCTTACAATCGGACAATATAGGAATCTATATGAAGCATCTTACCACGACGTATACTAAAACAAACACTATTCCTCACAATCGACCCCCAACGCCTCGCGTAGCCTACACAGGGATCAGCGAAGCGCAAAGAATTCTTGTCATAACTCATCGAGCAGGTATGGAGTCGCCAGATGAGCGCCGGTCGCATCGGTCGCAATAGACCACCCAGCCATCTCGAGAGCTGCCGTTCCTCCAAAGACCACAATGCAGTAGGCGCTTGTCGTGAACGTCTGCCATTGCCCGCGGTTGACGCAGCTACTGTACTATTTCGACCGAATGCTCACGCCCTTGTTCACTGAACAAGATGTTCATACATTCTAAATAAGGAAATGAAAGGTCTAAAAGGAGCAGCTGGGAGGACTTTCGAAGCCTGTTACGTATTACACGTGTCAGTTCACAGGTAGTGTCACACGTAAAGTGAACAATCCTGGACACTGCTATGTTCAGGATATGCGTAGTGAGTGTTGCCATTTGGGTGTTGGAAATATACCAGAGAATAGAGGCCTGCCCGGAGGGCAAATACCCACGAACTATTGTACAGTAATATAGATTACCTTCTAAGTCCCGATCAGGTCCTTCTAGTGATAAGTAATTGTGTTCGTAATCGGAGACAGCTGCACGTTTATCAAGCCGAGTGAGAGCACTTGTAGGAGTCCAATGGCGACCGGACCGAGGACACACAGATGGTAGGCAACGGATAAACAATAACGAGCTTCGTCTGTGCAAGACAGTAAGCTACCCAAGAGGTAGAGACTCGGTAGTACCCAATACACAACTCACCTGGGGAAGACATTGAGTGAACGAGAGAGAGATACTGAGACATTCTCTTCTCTTCGCTGTGTCATGCCACCAAGGAATCCGATCACATCCGCATGCAGGAGCGAAGTGATGCACTGATATTGTCCTACCCATGCAGGCGTTGGACAGTCTGCACGACGAAGCTCCCAGGCATCGCTCATTGGACTTGAGTAAAGATCTTCTTTAAACTCGATAAATTACTTGCGTTCCTAGTTCTGTACCAATAAATAAAATAGTGATACACCATTAAATACCATCTCTACATTGTGACACAGCCTGAGTCGTCCTTCTCTTGAGCAGCTACCTCCTCAGCTGCCAGGAACGCCTTCTCACCTTCGGACAACAACTGCGAGGGTACGAACATATCAAACCATGCACCATGGCGAATTCGATCAAAATAAATATATCACTCACTCCTTTAGCACCTCTCGCGCTCATCGCTTTCAACCTACTCTCCCTCTCTGCTCGTGCTCGGCTATGTTACAGGCAAATTGATACACGTTACGATGTCGATGGGATGGTAGAAATACAGGACGATGGAATACAGATCAAACAAATACAGTTATTGGTAGAGGTTTATCGTCGGGATCGCAGACGCGACGAATGTTGATGTCGGTGGTAGTAGGCGATGCGAGGGGGAAATGGACATCGTGAAGGCCGAGACATTGTTGATGTCGTTAAGAAGGTGTCAATATCGGGGAGGGAAGGAAGACCGAATGCACTGTGTTGATGAACGAGTACTGGCTGGAGGTAGCGAAGAAGGTACATACCGATCCATCTTGTTAAATGGGAGAGATTTACTCTGCATCATGGTCTTCGCTGCGTTGGACGCAGATGAGGTGGACGCGGACGCTGCTGTGACGATTTTAGGTCCCAGTGTATTGGTCTTGGTGGTTATCCACTTCGCAGCAGCTTGCGCGTTGACCTTTGGAGCGGCCTGGGCTTTCGCGCTCAGGTTGTCACTCATGTTCTCCAATCTTGAGCGGAGGTTGGATGCAGTACGGGTGTTGGCCTGGGCCGCCTGTGCTTGGGGAGAGCAGGTGTGGTCGTCTGGAAATCGATGGTTCGGACAAAATCGGTGGCTGCATTTCTGTAAGGTAGGTGGGAGAGTGTTCTGTGAGTTATTATCAAAAGAAAGTAAATTGGTACATACGTCGCATGGCGGGAGGATCAAAGTCTTTTTACAGGTCGCTCGTGCGCAGGTGGGCCGGGTTGATTTTGGTCCCATTTTCCCGGTCACAACGGAGCAATCGTTCTCAATGTGCATGTCCATTGGGATGTTTGGATCTTCTCCCTGACGGAAAGCTACGGGTATATTGCATAGAGGACCTAATCAGAATAGCAGAGTCAGTTCACTACCTTCACACGGAAGCAGAACGTACAATTAGGGGCGACTCGATTGAACTTGCTCTCATCGTAATGATCGCAGTTATGTGTCTCCACTCCGAAGTGCTCCAGACAAAAGAACCGCTCGCAGTGTTGGCATTTAAAAGGGAGAAAGTCAAACCGAAGACACGATGAGTGTGAGCACTGTTTTCCAACTGAGAGCAGCTGGGCATCGCGCTCTTGAGCTGGTGTTGAAGGAGGTGAGGGCGACGCCATTGATAGGGTGGAAGACGGAAGATGAAAGATGGAAAGCGAGATCAACAACTGTGCTCGTACTTAGCTTGTCGTTACAAAGACCGAAATAGGCCATAGCTACCGCCACTAGGTACTGATGCGCCCGAAACACATGGACCTGAGAACCTGCGGTCAAATGTAAGATATATCATGTTATTTGGCTAACCCAATCATTCAAAAGAAAGTCGCTCCACGAGGCTCTTGAACTTCTCGGGTAATCCGACTTACTACTTTTAGTAATTGTGCATTCTTTGTTCGCCTTATCCAACTAGGTTGGCGCCTGTTCGACGCACTGGTTCGCAGCAAAGGCTGGTGGTCAACATATTTCATGTCTCACAAATAACTTGAAGAAAGCGGATCGCAAAGGTCAATGGTATAAACGTACCTCCATTACTCCGTCCGTATCATAGAAGTGTACCAAGTAGTCAGAAACGTCCTCTTCATGATCACGGTCTTTCTTGTCCCGCGCAGTAATCTCCTCTTCTGATAACAGCTGCGAGGTGAGACCATGCGAAATCAAGGCCACGGCGCCATTTACTCTTTATCTGCCCTCGATTAGTACAAATAATTATGGTGATAATGATGGAGTGATGAAAATATAGTGCAATGGTGGCTGGTTAGATATCAGTTGATCGGATGCAAATATCAGCAGCAACTACTTTGTTACTCATTTCAAGTAGATAGTTGTTCGATGACATCGATGACATACACATACGAATAAACCACAAACCAACCTACTACTTCTTGACGCAGCTCAATGCCTCACGCATAGCCAGTCTTCCCAGGAACCACACCAAAAGCAGGGCCTCCCCTCCCAAACATCTTGCGTAGATCCTGAGCAAGTTCCTCGGGTTTTTCATGCGATGCGAAGTGGCCTCCGGCGGTATGATCAGATTCAAAGACCAGGTTGGAGGCGGCCAGCCAGCTAAAGGTAATTAATCACACTGAAATAAAACACATTTGGTACTGCCCAACGCACCTCTTGGGGAATGGAGCAATTTCCTTTGGGAAGTAAGAATGTCCCATGGGGATAGTAGTATAAGAAGGACCCTGGTTCTCCAGATTTTTGCCGAAGTATTCATAGTAGATGCGAAGTGATGCAGCAGGTCCAGCAGGAGAAAACCAATAGATAGAAATCCATGTCAGTACTGCATACGAGCATGTCAACATCTCAGAATAAGGTCGAGAGAAGGAATTACAAACCTTCGTCGTCCTCCCAAGGATATCCATCAGACCAGGATACGAGCTTCTCGTATATCCAAGCAAGGAGTCCTACGGGAGAGTCCGCTAGGCTGTATCCGAGCGTCTGGGGCTGGGTTTTGTGCTGGTTGAAGTAGCCAGCTTCATGGGTGCGATACCATCCAAGCCTATCTAATGCGGCTTGATCCCTCGGAGAGTACTTGAATAGCAGATGTGACAGGAAGAGTAACGGTCGTTTGATGGGATGGGGAAGATTAGCAGGCCTGCATGTATATGTTAGCTCAAAGGATACGTTTATCAGACTAGAGACTTACAGAGGAAGGTTGGTGTGCCACGCCTTGTTATGTTTGTGACCATAGTCTTGAGCGATCTTCCTGTTGACCTACAGAACCAGTTGAAGTTCAGTTGTTGGCAGGCCGAAAGATAGGATTTGAGGCTCACAAAACCACCCAAATCACCACCTTGAGTGACTGTAGATATTGAGTCAAATGAGAACCATTGTTCGAAATGCGTATTAACCTACCATATTCATTATACCCAAGAGCCAACATCAGCTTATTACCGATCTAGAAGGCATATATCAGACTAGGGTGGCTTTGAACAAAACTATAATCTCACCTCTGCAAACTCCTTTATTTCAAACCCTCGCTTTTTTGGTGCTTCTGAGAAGCCGTAGCCTGGTAGACTGAATGCAACGACATGGAAAGATGGGTGTTCAGGAGAGGCTTCCGTGAGTAAAGGAAGTATCTTCCTGACTTCAATAAAGCTTCCAGGCCCTAAATCAATTAGGGTTAGGACTTGGACTTGGAGTGATTGCGAAGGAGTTTTGCAGAACTCACATCCATGGACGAATAATAAAGGTATAGCATCAACCACCGTGCTCTTCTTATGGACGTAGTGTATATTGAGGGTCCCGTGTCCTTCAACATCAATGTCCCGAGTGAACTGGGGGAGTTCTTCGTTCAGCTGCGCCTCGAATTTCCGCCAGTCATATCCCTCCTTCCATCTGGTCACAAGGCGACGGATGTCAGTCAGTGGGACACCGTAGTCCCATCCTGCGTCTTCGAGTTCGTCTGGGAAGGAGGCCAAGGCGAGCTTTTGTTGCAAAATATCGAGGCTGGCATCTGGGATGGCAATCTTGAACGGGGCTTCAGCCATAGTGGGAGATCAACTGAAGGCGCTAAAAGGTTTCGACTAACCTATTTATCAGGGTGTCCACTTTCCCATGCGCGCTCACTACGCAAGCTGAGTCATGATGTTGGGGACCCAGACCACTGCGAAGCATAGTTGAGGTTCCCTACAGGCTGTAAACGTAGCCGGGCCGGGTCTAAGTGGTTTATTTTTAGACTTTTCTCTTCGTAGTTGCCGACACCATGGTCACATGGTTCTGGAGACAGATTAGATGAGAAAGCTAAAACGAAAGGAAAGAGCGGTTTTTGACAAGTCGGTTCTGTTACACGAAGACTTCGTTCTTTTCTCCTTCCCTCGAATTCCTCCTCCATCGTCAGATCACCAGTCAGGCGCCTTTGGTGGTTTAAGTTACATATAAATTGTTTGTATAATTGGCCAAGTAGGTCGGTCAGTACATGGAGTCTAATGAATCACATGAAGAATAATTTATATCCTATGAATAACAAAGAACGCGAAAATACAATCATCCAGAATCCCAAAGAAATTTCCATCGAGTCTTTAATAGAATCTAATGCTCATGGGTATCTTTCCACCCACCAGCCGTCGATGGACAATGTTGCTTGTAAATGAAGACCACTGGAATGCCACGAAAAATGGTAAGGGTTGGCAACGCGAATGGAATCAAAGTGAGACTCACGCCGTTGCCAATGAAAACGGCAGCCCTCATTGCAATCTCCATATCCACAGCCATAGCCACATCCTTCCCTTGGGTGTCCAAAGTCAGATCGTGATTTGTTCGAATGGCTCTCCAACCTTCGTTTGCCATTATGCCCTTGAGATCGTCCAACCACCCGCTGGTATCGTCGGTGAGGATGTACAAAACATCGACATCTTGTATTCTGCGACGTGAGATCCTGAGTGCCTCCATGTAATCATTCCTAACGTCCCGAATCCTCTGGCGAATCTCTTCATGTGTAGGCCAACAATGCTTCCGATATATCTCTATATTTTCTGAGGTATTTTCGTCAATCTTGCCACCTGGGGGAGGAACGAACTTGTCAGGCAGGAAATCCAGAAGATCCCAGCTGTAGTATGTCGAATTCCAATTCGCCAACTTGAGGCAGTGTTCCTCGTAGTCCGTTCGTCGCAGGTGGATCGCCAACATGCGACTGTAAGGATCTGTGACAGACCTCTTCTCTTCGTCGTCCGGATGGAAGATGCGCTCGTTTTGCTGCAACACTCGTTCCACGATGGGCGACGCTCGTAGGAGTCGAGATACTGGGGACTCAGAGAAATCCTCCCAGAGCGACAACACCTTCGTTGACACCCAAAGCATCACATCAAAGACCTGAGGATGCAAATCCTCCGAGAAATCAGCCGATTGGATTTCCAGACACGATTCAGGTGCGTCTAGAAGGATCTTTTGCCATGTCTCGAAAATTTCCGTGCCTGTAGCGTTGACCAAAGCAGGTTTGACATCTCGTGTGTTGATCACTCGCCGTCGTTCAGGTGGACAGACAGTCTCGAACCACTCCTCTGAGACGGATCGCGGCGCAGTATCTCCCTCATCCCAGGGGCCACCGAAACTGGGACCTGAAATGAGGGCGGGGGTCGGCGTGCGTGGGGGCCAATTGTAGGATTTGCTCCGAGGCCATGGATATTGTTGTGGGTGGCGCACAAAATCAGCGAAAACAAACGCGCGATTTGACTTGTACGCGAGCAGCGTGTTCATGAATCTGCATTCGGAAGGAATAATCAGCATTTTAGATTCAAAATAACAACCCTATGCGTACATTTCATTCAACACGTTATTCCATCCCAACATCTGTATTCCACATGAAAATTTGACATAGCGTCCGTCTTTACCTTCGGGGTAGGGGAGGGAAAGATTGTGTTGTGGTAGCTCTTGCTGCCACTTTCGGACGTCCTTGTAATCAGGGGGAAGATCGAAATCGAGTTCGGCTTCAGGTTCAGTAGGAGTTTTGGTGTCGTTCGAATGAGTGGTGTTCAATGGAGGGGGGTTGGCGGTGATTGAACTTTCAGATGATGGAGCGGAAGAGGTATTAGTCGCGTCTGATGGCGGCGTAGGCGCGGTTGCGCTAGAAGGCAAGACCTCAGCATAAATGGTTGGGGCATGCTCGTTTGCGTTCGGATAAGGGGATTGTATGTTTCCTGTAGGTGGCTTCCTCAAGGGGAATGGTTGAATAATCTCCGTTCGCCGTGAGCTGAGATGGAGCAGAATTGTGAGCGTAAAAAGCAGAGTAAGGCCTATGATTGGCCCAAGAGGCGGCCGCGGCCGCTTTCTAGAGCGAAGGAGAAGGATGGACACTGGCCTGAGCGGCCGCAACATGGAAGAGCTCAACGGCGCAAACGCTGAAGAGACCTATGAGGCGCGCGGTCGAAAGAAAGAGCTGGTCAGGTCAAGACAGGACGCACCTAGACTCTACATTCTTTTTAACATGGGACGGATAAAGGGGACGGATTAATTCGATGGGAACACAGCTCTTTCCATTCTCGACCTCTATCGTTGACGTAGACAATCTTGAATCGCACGTTTCCCTTCAGGCGACATTGTTGCCAACATGTGGCTGTAAGGCCGCCTTCAAGGAGAGGATCGCTGGTTCGAATGCGGCGGGACTTGAGAACCAAGGAATTAAATTCCACAGAACCACTGGTTGTCATATGAGAACTTGAGAAGTTTTTCAGTGCATTTATGGCGGTAGAACGTATTCTTACGATTACCCAACACGGACCGAAATCCTGCTTATCTCCAAATTGTGCCGGTATTGTACTGATGGTCGGTGTGAAAACGATGTGTATAGCTTCGCCGCAAGGAGTTACAATCAAGAAGTCGAACGCTGGGATCAATTGACATCACTGGTAGAACAAGGTAAAGACGTCACTAGCACTATCATCACTTCTGCGCGAGCTTGAGATACGCCGCAACTTCGTCCTTAACACTCTTCAAAAACTCGCTTTTACCGTACTTGGGCTTCCAGCCCAATGCACGCCCACGGTCTGCTTTGATGTAACAGTTCGTGGAAAGAGCGGCGGCGCCTTGAACCTGTTTCAGGAGTATAAAATTAATTAATAAAGCAAAAGCAAAAACACGAGCTTTACGTACCCCGAAAATCTTTTCAATCTGTTCGTCTGTGAATGCACTGGTTTCGCGATTCGTCGCAACTCCCAACTCAACGAGTGCTTCAGATATCAACGATGCGACCTCCGCCGCCGTGTAGTCAAAATTCTCAACAAAGTAGTAGCCGTGTGGCGTTCCTTCGGGATCCGACTGAGCTGCGTCAAACACGGTTAGGTAGAGGTCAGCGGCTGGAAAGAAGCAGTCAACATGGGCATCTAGGAGGATCTCGGTCTACGCACTGTCGTCCACGTGAACCGCTGGCCAGCTATTCAATCCTTTCCCGAAGTACCCTCCTTGCTTGCGGGCAATAGAAGCCTGGATGATATAAGGTAACTGAATCGAATGAGTGTTCTGGACACCTAGATCGTTGACTACACCCAAAGGGTAACCGAAGATAGTGGCTACACAATGATTACAGGAGGTAAGAGACGTCGATGGCTATGTAAGGGATTGAGGTAACTTACAGGGGGTTATAATGTATGTCTTGATGATGCCCGCTTTGTCTACCGCTTGTATGGCAACATCGACATCCCTGTGGTCGGCCGTCTCAGGAAGAGCATCGAGCGCTGCAATATCTGAAACATCTGAGTAGCTCCTGTGTTCGGAGTGCATACCCCTCGCGTCATCCACGACGATAGCTGATGGGTGCGATCAGAGTCATGGCCGTATAGAAATCGGACCATCTACATACCAGATCCAGACTATGGGGAGGAAGCGATCAGCTTTACTACAAGCTTAATAAGAGTGCAAACATACAGTGTGAATCAAGATGGGTGGAACTCCGGTGCTTGCGTGTCGCTGCTTCAAGCCAAGTAGAATGGCCTTGGTAGGAGCGATAATATCGTTGGCCTTGAACGATGTCAGCCTCACTTCTGTGATCAAAAAATGGCGATAGCGTTGCTCACAATTGCGAAAACAACGTCTGCATTTGCAGCAGCTTCGGTCAAATAAGTTAAGTCTTCGTCGGTGTATGACCCAATAATGGTGTCGACACCAAGGGTTTTCAGCTTGTCCGCCTTGTCCGACGAACGGGCAAGTGCTGTGATATGGAACGTCGCAGCGTTCGGATGCTTCAATAAGCGGCTGAGGACGCTGCCTCCAATGTAGCCTAGTTCATCGGGTGTGAGTACAAGAAAGGTGGGGGAAAAGGACATCAACCCACCTGTAGCGCCGGTGAGAAGAATGTTCAACTTGGTAGACATTTCTATGTTGTGTTCTTTTCGAGAGAGAGAGATGAGATGAGGATTGTGAATTGACGATACTAGGTCAAATCATCCTCCTTTATACGAAAGAAATCTATAAATAGATCTCACTCACTAATGCCCAAATCCAAGAATATCTCCTACTTCCCAAAAATCCGTCAGCGGCTTTGAAAGCACTCAGTACTCAGGTCTCATATAGACAAATGAGTGTGGGTTCTGCGATCCACAACGTCGCCACAAACTAGGCAATCTGAACCTATCAGAACCTGAGCCTCGGGAATGCCTCGGTCTTGAAAGTAGGGGTGAATGGCTGATGAATTTCATGTTCAAAAAGGATTCGACGCACGGAAATAGAACGAGAACGAGAATAGACGGCGAAAAGTAAGTAGCTAGTTTACAGTCTTCACAATCAGATTCGTCAGGACGCGACAAAGTTAGAAATGTAGCGGTGAGTCCAGATAGTTGTATGACGGGGCTTCGATATAGGCAACCAGGATCCAAAGGAACGCAAAGTGCCGCCCATATAAACAGGGTGTAGATGTCGTAGATCAGTTGGATTAGATGTACCCTCCTGGCTTTCACAAGAGCAATCTCGTCCCCGAGGAAAAGCGCCCAAGAATCCCCTTGGCAGAGAGTCTGTATTCCTAAGAGAAAGGTACCACATTACCCATGGCAAAGTAGGATCATGGTTCGAGTACGAGCGAACCATCAAGCTCCCCAAATTGCTTGTCGGGTAAGGAAGAGGCATGCTTAAGACCCTATCGCTACGTAGCAAACACTCGTCACGTGACGGTAACGCATCGTTTTAAATTTGTACCGCACATCAGTTCATGGTGCGTCGAGGAGTATAAATTACCATATTTATCTTATGTAAAGTTGTCTGGGTATATTCAACCAGAACAAGTGCACAGAATGCAGTTGTGCAGAGGAGTCAAGGATATAAGTATTATGATTTGAGTATCTGAGCGAACAGTTCCCGCAAAACGTCCATATGTGCTGGTCAAGAATATACCAAGAGGAGGTAGATACTACTCTCCAGGTCCCTTGTTTTCTCGCTGCATCGTACTCATATGCCAAACCCTCCCGACAGCTAACCGAATAGATCACTTGAACGTGACCCATAAGTTGCTCAACACTGCGGAGGAGATTGTTCAGCATACACTCAGATGACGGACTACGCTTGAAACTTACCTTCATGCTTTGAGCCTTGGTGTTCATGATTAGAGCAACGATGAGGCCGTAGAGACCCAGCACTTCGGCGAAAATGAGGATAAGGATCTGTTTGACAGTCAGTAATTATGACATGAACACCATGAGGGGTAGACATACCATGCCGACGAAGAGTCTTGGCTGTTGGGCAGTGCCTCGTACTCCGGCATCACCAACAATTCCAACAGCAAAACCAGCAGCAAGACCCGCAAGACCGACAGAGAGACCGGCACCAAGCTGAATGAATCCTCTGGCAAGTGGCATTGTGTCCTCAACTGTGGATGAAATCATCAACACGTCAGTCAAGAAAACATGTGGTAAAAGTTGGTAACGT
>Ga0247742_10001771_pt1 | contig 14621 bp, 11 predicted proteins | sample UWRJL208509C2_FD_180944 | JGI IMG/M metagenome (GOLD analysis project Ga0247742, IMG submission 180944) | Plant litter microbial communities from Arlington Agricultural Research Station in Wisconsin, United States - UWRJ-L208-509C-2 | ecosystem: Environmental > Terrestrial > Plant litter >...
AGCCTATCCCGTACCCTACAGTATAGCTAGGGGCCGACCCCATGGGGCCCCACGGGCCCGTTGTATCGATACACTGTACAGCTTCTATACACCGAACATTCGATACAATGTGACTTACCTATGTGGAGAACGCTTGCTAGGGCTGCGTTGACCTATGGATGTTTTCTCAACAGCGTTCCGGAGCTGTTGGGACAGAATCGACGCCAATAGTCGACATGATTTGCGTAGCACATTCGAGAATGGCATTTATGCCCATATTCAGCATAGCAGTGGGATCAGCACAGCACAGCAAACCATAGTAGGCATGTCAGCGACGACAGCATTGCGGCAGCAGTAGCAGCAGCAGCAATCATGCATTTAATGTGCATGGATAGTGGGGGAAGGGTGATAAGGTTTTATTAGTATCTCGTTACCCCAAATAGATGTGTTTAGGACTTACCGCCGTCAGCTCCTCATCTCTTATTGTATCCTTGATTTCGTCCGCAATGCTCTTCATGAGATCTGGGTCGATCTTAGCAAGGTTAAAGCCATCGTTGCGTTTTAGCGCATCAAACCATTGACGCCTAGCCCGCCCACCATACGCCGTTACGATCCGATTTCCGTGGGTCGTCTGCCTGATGGGGTGTGTTTCGAGGGCGTAGTAAAACTTTGCTATACATTCCATGTGGGCCGATGGCCAGAGCGTTGAGACACTCATGAAATGCAGCATGTTGTTTTTGGCTATGACCATCTCATCCCAGGAGAGGTCCTCGTCCCGCCGAACACCTTTCGAGGGCCTCAAGGAAGAGAGAGGTTGGAGGGCAAGGCTGTCTCCTAGACTTGTTAAGCCGTAGGTATTGTGGTTTGTTGACAACTCGTGTTCAGCATGCGCATTCTTGCAGCCGCGAGTGGTGAAGTAATCGAGCTCGACGTAGTCAAGACTGTCCAGCTTGTTGAGTGCAAAGGCTGATGGACGAGGGACAATGAAACTTCCAATGGTCCTATGGGGGTCGAAAGTGTTTATCTTGGGCTTCTTTCGTTCAATCTCCTTTCTCTTCTCCTCGTTTTCCTTCTCCAGCTGCACTCTCCTGCGTTCCGCTTCCTCCTCCGTTCTTTGAGCCTCATCCGCCTGCCTCTGTCGCTCTTCGTCTAATTGCTGGTTCCACTGCGTAATTTTCTTCTCGTGGGTCTTTTGCCACGCGGCCTGAAGCTTTCCCACTGCTTCTTCTGTCGTCATTGGAGGATTTCCATTGTGGCGGACAATGAGAGCCTCGCGAATATCTTCGTATTCTTCATCCCCGTATGGGGGACAGACGTCCGTCGATGGGTCTGACGTTAGAGGTGGCATCCTTACTCCTGGTATTATGGGTAGGAGTCAAGCACGTAGAATTCAATATGTAAGCAGGTACTGTTGAAACTGAAAGAGAGCAGAGGGAGTTATTCTCCCGCCAGCGCCTTTGGCGAACAGAGGTGGAGGCACGGAAGAAAGAGGAACACGTGCCACCACACTCGTTCGCTCAAAGACGACATTCTAACCTATTCGCTCGCTTGCTCGCTTCCGGGTAGAACTCCAACATGTGTGCGCTTATCGTAATATCTGGTACGTCTTTCAGATCGACTAATAGCCTTTCTGCTCACCACTACGCCCTGAATTTCAGCTCTCTTTGCGGCTATTGTTCCATACTCCTTTATTCGTCAGGCATCGAAAGCCCATGTTGTGTTCGGCTGGCCCATATCTATCCTTTCGTTAGGCGTGAGTTTCAATCCTGTCCATGCCCACCCACGTACCGACCGAATACAGTGTTGTCGTTTGATTATGAATCTCCAGACCCTCCGGCTCGACAATGAAGCTGCGTCCAGTAGGATAGAACTTGAAGGCTCTATTCTCAATGAGAACCGGGCAACACGGGAGAGTGCGAACCTTACCGTTGATATTGCCTCAGAAATTCGGCCGTAAATTTCTGATTGGATCTTTTGGCCTGCCAGTTCATACCCAAAGGAGAGTGGACTACGTCTAATAAGATGTGGCATTACTGCTGGGACATACTACAGCCGTAACATTACGATACGACGAGACAAGAATGAAAGGCCACTATTTGAAGTGCTTCTCAGAGTTGGGTAACTAAATAAATTTAGGGAATGCGAGTGCCCGCGGAAGTAGTAAGCGGCTTGACCTTTTCCCACCGAGTCGGTCGAGACAGCATTGAACGGAAAAAAACTATGAAGAAGCATTTTGGTTTCGATTTCACATTTACGACCTTTGAGAACTTTTGACCATTTTGTGCAGTACGAAGCTATCAACTCTTAGGCGCTCTCCATCTCAAGGTCTATACTCCATCCGGCGTCTAGCATCAAATTGTACGCTATGACCCTCACACATGTACATTGATAACCTTGAAGATATAGAGAGCGCTTATCTATTGCCATTGCCTTTGCATGGCACAAGCGGGGAATAGCGAACCCAAGAAGGCGATGATTACCGCGGTTCAGGCGATATGTATCTTCGTGCAAATTGACTCAATTATATTTGCGTATCCTTCGGACGCAAGAATGTGGAGAATGAATACAACCTGAAATGCCTCGCTAGCGTAATTATTCAGCCTCTCGCTTCGATCAATTGAAAGAGACTCGACACATAGGCTAGCGCGACACTGAATTTCTCCGTGCCTTTGCCGTTGATGGTATTTCGTTCACGGAGTCCCAGCTATATTGGACCTCGACACCTTCCAAATTATTGCTGTCTATCTATCTCTTCCGATATGCAGTGGAAATCCCTCCTGACGCTTGCGCTTTTAGCGCCGCACACCCATGCCCTTATCCGCTTCGGCTGCTCTCAACTCGTTACTGAGCGTTTAGACCCGTAAGCGCTGTTATGTTTTCCACATAAGTATGCATATGAATACTCATTTTAGGCTGGGAACACCAGGGAAAGTATCCCCTCACTTACATCAGGTTGTCGGAGGAGTAAGCAAATCCCTCAACTTATCTCATTATACGGTTTGCTAAATGTGGGAATACACCTCCCAATTGTAGAATGCGTAGGCAACCTCGCTTCTTGTCTCTTGACTGTCAAACATGATCTCCATTCTTATAGATTCAATATTACCATGGATTCACAAGCCAACGATCAATCCAAGGTAGCGACGTGCACAAGTTGTCAGTTCAAGGAAAACAAGTCGAACTACTGGACTGCCGTGCTATTCTTCAAACACCCGAATGGCAGCTTCATACGGGTAGTATTTATTTAACTTAAATATTCCTTTGACTGAAATTACTCTAATCAGGTTCCCCAAATGCCAAATTTCGGGGTCGGTCCGCTCAATGGCGGTATGACTGTTTACTACGTTCAGAACGGTTTGAATGTCACTGCTCCTCCAAAGGTATATTCTCAGAATTTAATGATTTTCAAACATCCGTTCTCACTGTACCGTCACAGGGATTCCGCATGATCACGGGAAACGCCATGCTTCGCAGCACGAATACGAAGGCGCCCCTAAAAATCACAAGTTTCCGATGCTTCGGCGCCAACTGGGCCGACCCGAACACAGGCCCTCAGCCACCCAGTGGGGGCATAGATACAGTCGAGCTTCCCAAAACTTACTGTGCAGGGGGTGTCCGCGCCCAGACATACTTTCCACAGTGAGGAAATTGATCCATAACTTGTGGCGGTGTGCTTATTACTCCACAGATGTTGGGATGGCATCAACCCAGACAGTCCCGACCACACGGTATGTAGTATTGGTCGCTTTTACAGAGCGCTGCGGAAATTTATGCCTTGCAGACCCACGTTGCCCACCCCATCGTGGACACAGATCCATATACGGGTCTTGCACTTTACGGCGGCGTTTGTCCAGAAAGTCACCCTGTCAGAATCCCAATGCTCCTCTTCGAAACTATCTGGGATACAAGCCCATTCAAGGATATATGGCCTACAGACGGTACACAACCCCTCGTGTACAGCATGGGAGATCCGTAAGCGACCATATCTCAAGCTTTCAGCACCTCGATTTTACTGAGCCATGGATGCAGAACTGGGTATGGACATCATGGCGATTACGCTTTCGGATGGGAAGGTGACGCTCTCCAGAGAGCAATGAACAATTGCACCGCCTTTGATGGCGTTCCGTCTCACTGCACTGTACTTACTGTCCAGTCAGACGACGAAGTCAACAAGTGCGTTCTGAAGCCCCAGGTTAACGAACAAACTGAAGGATGTAAGTAGCTATCCAATTACAAGATGACAATTGACTCTTCATTCGCACCAGACCTGACCGCACTCCCGGGATGCAACCCCATTCAAGACGGCCCAGATCCAGCCACACCAGTTCAGAACTGTGGTGCCCCAACTACTACGGGTGGCTTTCCCACTGCGCCTACTCCCCCCTCCTCCTGATCTTAGAACGCTCAAATCTCTGATTTTTAAGCAGATGCGGCGAGTTGATTTCGCCTAAGTTTCCTATTTCCAAATATATATCTCTGATGTATATCATTTCATCGAGTTATTTTTCTTTTTCACTCGTGTACTGTGGTTAAATTGAGATCATCCTGATTGACAGCCGTCAATACGGCGTCCTTAACGTATTAGGTTGGAGGTGCTCATTCGTCCGCTAACGTTCACTTCGAGCTGAGCGGGGACCATCTTGACGAACGTGGAGATTGCTCAAACTAACCTTGCATGACGGGTCTGGTATCGAAAAGGGTCCGCGCATTAGTATGCGTGTGGGAAGCTGGTTATGGAAGACGAAGGAGGGGTTACGTTGAGTATGGTGTGGACCCACTGGAGAATGTAAAATCGTTCTTTGGTGATGTAGACTCCAGGAACGCAATTATTGTAGCTGCATGGATTCCAGAAAATTGCATGTCGATAGACTCATTTTATTTTGTAGCGTTCAGCATCTTTTTTTACCATTGGAGCCGTACTAACCAGAGTAGATGAAATATACTCCAACTTACTCCTACGCGCCTCTGCCAGCCACGCCGTCGTCATCGACCAGGTAAGATCCTGTTTGTGCCACCCAAGGGTAAATAAAAACGATAAGCGTGGGACATTTTCGGAGTGAGTACATCGATAGGTCCAAAATTCCACGACTCCATATGTCTGAGATAGAACCACCACCGAACTTCCCATTTAAGTAGTGGAGGAAAGGGAGGAAACCTACAAAATATAGGCCAAATATTAAGTGACTTTAGGTTATAAAGCTGGAATGCTGATGCAGGATTTTGTATATTGAAATGCTGATCGCAATTGCAAACAACGTGGTGATTGCTGCGAGTTGATCGAATCTGCTTCCATCCCTTCTCATGAAAATCACGTCTGGTTCCATCATGCCGTGGATGAGTCTTCGATGTTGCTTCGGGGTTTGAAATGTGACCTCGTCGCGTGCTACTAAGTCAGACGCGTCTATATCATTTCGACGCGTGACTATAGTGGTGGTGCGGCATCACCTGTCACTCAATTCAACTACTGTACTAAATCAATCAATTCGTTAAACACGTGACTTTTTCGAATTTACGATAAATCTCAGAAAATCAGAAAAAATTAGAAACGTTCAAATCCGGGGTCAGAAAAAATCGGGTGTGACGCGTGACTAACGAATTGATTGATTTAGTACAGTAGTCTATAGAACCAGACAATGCCTAAGGATGTGGTTAAACGAAGGAATTGTATTTAACATGGCGAAGCTTATGGTTATTTTTAAACAAACTGCTACGTGGAAGTTAAAGCTTGAAGGCACCACCCAGTAATTGTGTACCATGTATACGGTATACCTATCCCCTTTATACGCTTTTGATGGGTACGAAAGCACACCTTTGACTCACTAGGACTCACTAGGCCTCCCAGATCCGCACATAAGCGGTGCGACACAGCCTTGATCGAGATCAATTGCGCAGCCACATTCATTGCAGCCAGCCTATATAAACAGTGGTTGAGTCCCGGTTCAATGAGTGTACCGCCCCTCGCTACAGGTCGTAATGTCGCCTGATGCCGATACTTCGACAATCAACGCCCCTGTCCTCGATTGGTCGACGACTCCTCTCGCAGATGACTACGCGGGACATTACGTCAAGATCGTAGACAACGTGTTCAACGATGAAGAATGCGCTTCTCTCATCGCACTAGCAGAATCTGATTCAGAGTGGAAGCAAGCTGCGGTACATTATGGTATGGGTCCGAACGATAACTACGTGAACACCGAATATCGGAACAGCGAGCGAATCCTGAGGTTCGACCATGATGCTTCTGAGAAGCTATACAAGAAATTACTTCCATATATTCCGGAGCTGGTGGAGGTTAGGAAGGGAAACGAATGGGAAGGGATTTTTGGCAAGAAGGGTATGGTTTGGGGAACTTGGACGTTGGTTGGGTATGTATTTACCGGCTAACTTATCAATGGGAATTTCACTGTAACTAACAACTATGCGTCACGATTAGGCTTAATGAGCGCCTAAGTTTCTTGCGATATGGAAAGGGTAACTACTTCAGAGGTCACTGTGATGGTCAACTCGATCTTCCAGACGGCCGCATGTCTCGCGTAACAGTCCAGATATATCTCGGCGACGAAGGAGTTCAAGGAGGGGCAACACGTATCACGGGGTACAAGAATGGGCACTACGACGTCGAGCCAAAGAAAGGACGGGTACTCATCTTCCAGCAGAGAGGAATTTACCACAGCGGAGAAGACGTCGTGTCAGGATTGAAATATACGCTCAGGAGCGATCTCCTCTTCAGACATAAGGATGACTGAGCGACGTAGCTGGAGCATCGAGTTGTCTAATTCGCATTTTTGTACGACCATTGCTACACCAACAATTAATACCTAATCATACGAGGAGGCTAGTGGTTAAAGTTTGAGGCCTCCATATTTCAATATTCGCAAGCAGGATCAAAGATGTCTTGGTGGTGAGCCTTTCAACTCAGAGTTTCGGATAGGTGGAAGAATCGGTTGTCAATAGACTCCGAAGCGAAGAACACACTAATCGCACCTCATCACATAGTACGAGTTCCGCAGCGCTAACGAGGCACCCTACTATTCCCATCCGCGGCCATTGCTTGCTGTGGACCCGCCTAGTTGTTCGGAAACGAGGCCGTGTTCCGGCGAGTTGGCTTGAGGGTAAGACGAGCATTGGACTCAAAGGCCTATAGAACCATAACGCTTTAGATTATGTCCAACAAGGGTTGGCGGACTGCAGATGGTTTGAGGCCAGCCCCACCAAGAGCTCCGCATCGACCAACTGTTCTCGGGAGAAGTCGTGATAGATTGGTGGCCTTTTGTCGTCCACACCGTCGGGTACTCCATGCCACATAACATTCTGAACGTTATAGGGAATGATTACAGTGAGTCTAGTGGGGTACCCTGGTCTTGCATATCCACGATCCGCTACCCCTAGGTGATTTGGCGTCAACAATGGTCGATTCAGGTCAGTTAGCCCTCCTAGCTGGCTGCGAGCCGTTTCAATCTTCCAGCAAGACAAATGAGTTCCCCACGAGCGAGACAGTAGCTGACGCGTAGTTTGTGGAGAGAAAGGGATTCAAGCTAAGTAGTAAGAGTCGATAATTGGTGTATGAGAGTCGCAACCGTAACAGACGAAAGGCTCGGTTCACTTGCTTGGCTTTGTTGACCGAAATAAATAGATGCCTGCGTGTTGTCAACCTAATTACACTTTCTTCCTTATGTAGTTGAGCTTCCGACAGTGATTAACCCCCGGATGGCCAACTTGAAGTTCCCGAAACGTTCCCGACGTCGAATCTGATGCAGGTCCAGTTCATTGCGAAGGTCCGCAGGTCACGGTCGCGCGATCTTATTTAGTCCCAAATTTTCAGTAAATGGATACTGGGGTATATAAGGGTCGATTGAATGGCCCCATCCTCGGCCCAAGGTTTTGTTCACAGCAAGTCGCTCAGTGATGCGTGCTTTGTCGTTTGTCTTCCTTCCTTTTGCAGCCGCGAACGCAGCCGCCTCCGTGCTACCAGAACAGAACATACTGAACAGGGTGTCTTCACCCTCACTCAGACTCTACCAGCCTAATCGCTGGGCATGGAAGGACTGCGGTAGGTTCAGTATCCTACTCTAAGTTTCCAATCTTTCTCATTTTCAATCTAGGACTTGAATCGGACCCTGTCCATATCCAATCTATCGAAATTTCTCCCGACCCTCCTCAACCAGGAAAAGATTTGACTATTAAAGTCAAGGCCACCGTCACGGTGCCGGTAGAGGTTGGTTCCAATCCCACTAACTATATTTGTTTGCATCTTTGTCTCACTCTTTCCGCAGGAAGGCGCATACGCTGACGTTACAGTCAAATTAGGTCTCATCAAGATACTCCAGAAACAGTATGATCTTTGCGAAGAGGCGTAAGTATTCCTATATAGTGACTCTCTACTACTACCCCTTTGACCCATGCAATTGCAGACGCAATTCTGATTTGAGCACACAATGTCCAGTCGCGAAGGGATCATACGACATTGAGCACAGGATAACTCTCCCCAAGGAAATTCCCCCTGGTCAGTGATCATCTTCAGATATTGACCGTAGGCTTATCTGAAGTTCTCTTCAGCTCAATTTTCTGTCCATGTCGATGGGTACACAGCGAATGACGACCCCTTGATGTGTCTGGATTTGAGGGTTGACTTCAGGAAATAGTGTTTTATTGCTAGATGACTGGCTGGTAGCATGCGGTGCACGGCAAGTCACAGTGTCTGGGTTACAGAACTCGCTGTAATTGTACACAATTTTATCATACAGCCTGTCGGTTAAGTCTTCTCCGCGGCTAATCCATCTCCCTGATGATATGACATGTACGGCTTGAAGCTTGAAGGAGCTTGAAGGTCCATCAATAATGACACGCCACCTTGCTTAAACTTGCAAGGTGAGTGATACCACATACAAAGGCATCTAAGGTTTAAGACTACTGGTGCGGGAAACGTTATCCGAGTCCTCATGCCACATCCAACTGGACCATCGCTGACGAAAATTCAACATTTAACACTTTGACTCCTAGAGGGTTGGAATTAAGTTGTGTGTGTCAACTTTAGTCACGAAAAACTTGCTCTGAGTTGCGTCTTGCGAGTGAGAAATAGGCTCGGTCATTGGTGGAGGTTCGGGCACAACCTGCGTGAACCAATCTGCTCTCTTTAAATTCCTCTACACGAATTGACAGGAGCAAATACAGGAGTGCGGCAATAAAAGACTAAGTATCATCCGTCGAATTCAGATAAATCACGACCGCAGTCAGATCTCGTCGGATTTAATCATCTTATCAGTGCCACGACCCGAGAGACCGGATAAACGTCGGTCAATGCTTTAGTACCGAGAACCCTTCTAATTTACACGCGAGCAATAACCACCGTTAGCAACTTCAAGAAGGTCAGAGAAGGCCGGGCACTGTATGTATTCTTGCGTCATCGAGGTAAAATTTAGCGTGGTTCAATAATAGCGGACCTATAAGTGTAATTACCTGATTCATGTAACAGCGCCGTTCATATTCTGTTTGTCCAACTCCTCCCTTCATGCTGACAGTAAGGAATTTTCAAGTCCCTTTTCTTGCCTTGGGGCTTTTTTGTGGAACTTTCTCGCATTGTGAGTGGGCTCGATTGTCTAACAGATGAATATAACTCTTACTCAATCCCAACATAGATACCTTCTACGAGCTCATTGTCAATGACGCCATGTCCTCTGCACCCGTCCGCGTTCCCACCGATCTCAATCCCATTAGCAGACTAGTAAACCTCCAGACTGGCGCATCTAATCCATTCTTGACGAACGATGTTACGTGCAACAAGATTGGCACTCCTGCGACCGAGACAAGAGTTGTGTCGCCTGGAGACCAGATTGGTTTCCACGTTGCGAATACATCTGGTTATCCATACACTCTTGCTCCGGGCATTGCATTTGTATACCATAAAGGCCCAATGGCATTTTATGTCTCGCAACCGCCAGATAGAGGTGAAGTCAAAGACTGGGACGGAAAAAACGGGAGTTGGATTAAGGCGAGTTTCCAAACGATGGGTGAAGACAATTTGTTGACCACTCTTCCACCATCACTAGATTGCCCAGTTCAGGACAACATTTCATCCACTGGTGTTTGCCTCGACGGACAAATCAAACCTCACTATCACAATGCCCAAACTCGCTTCAGGAGAGGTGAGCTGGATCGATTGAATCAAATCACTGTCGCCTAAAGCCCGTTTCCTATCATGGTCAATATGCTGATATGAACCATTTCACAAGTACCTCCTCCGCATTGAACATTTCCAACCCGCCGCAAATCGTGATAAGTGGTCCGCAATGTGCATGTTTGTTTCTTGTGCCCAAATTCGTGTGGTTAATGGCGGTAATATATCTCTGCCGGGTGGTGTATCTATCCCTGGTCACATTACGGGCGACGGTGCGTCTGATTGATGTCATATTTCAACTTGGGGTTACCGTCTAATACTTGACATTTTCAGAGGACAGTCTTGTGCTTAATCCTGATGTTGTCGAGAATACCCTAGACTCATACTCGGTATGTTCCCCCCTCTTTGAGTTCTCACGAGTTCGTAATCCATTCTTTGCGCTTTTCTAGCCTCCTGGACCGCCTGTTTGGACACCATGAGCACAATGAGAACTTATTATTCTGATAGACATGTATTATACACGTGTAAGCCGAAATTGAAAGCTCGAGAAAAATGGCTAGACTTCTGGAATATTAGTGGTACGGTGCGATGTTTATACCACCCAGGTTGGACGCTCGCTGCATCATATTCTTGAGTGTTGCAACTTGACTCTAAGAAAAATCCCGTGTGTTTCATGCTCATAGACATGTTATGTGTATAAAATTTACTGCGTCCTTCATAAAATACTAGTTGTGACGACTGTAGGACCCTTCGATATTATGGAAGCCACCAATTACCTTGAATCCGGTCTGACTCTGAAAGCTTTATCAACAACGTGTTGTACTCTGCTCAGATTTTCCTAAAAGAACTTGAAGCTCCTCAGCAGACTCACTATCGATATCTTAGTAGTTCAAAAATTTAGTCTCGACCATAAGCCAAGAAACCTCCCCTTAAACGATCTCTTCGTCAACTCCTCTCCCCTCGTCAAATATGTTCACCATCTCACTGTGTCATTCAAGAATCCCACTTCCATGGTTATTTTCAATCCTCGACAAACTGTGCTTAATCCTTAGTCTTCGAATTAACTACAGTCACCACATGGAAGAATTTCTAGACAAGATGGCACAATGACGTGAAATTTTCAACGTCATTCTTTGTCGTCCTTCTTTGCGGCCGGTCTACTCCCCTCAACGGTCTGGCATATTCTAGCATTTAGGTATATCAACCTTGGGGGGTAGATTATTGCAGAATGTGCTGTGGTTGATGCCCACCCCAGCCCTACAAGGCGCTTGGCCATGCAATTACCTTGGAGAAATTTCCCTAGCACATTGAGAAAGCGGTCTCACCGTTCCATGAACTATAATTGAGATGAACGGTGCATACCGACCTAAAGACCCATCGAAGCAGTTGGTCCTTCCGTTCTTGAGGGACAGAAGTATGGTTCTATCTCTTTCCTGAAATACCTCATTTGAAGCTCGATATGGGATCCTAGTTGTGGAAGGACACTTTAAAGCTGTACTCTGTTGCTAGTTTCCTTATTAGTATCTGGCCCAGTGCGGGCAAGTACACGCTGTATCAAGGACTAAACTTGGATCTTATGCAGATAATATCGTAATTGACCAATAGCCACGCGAGGTTTTGAATATTTTCCGCGTCATATCGTTCTTGCCCGCAGTGGGGCTCTCTTCTGTTGCTAGCTCCGGGAGGAATCAGCATGTATCGGTTAAGTACATGTTTTTGCGTTCTGCCGATTTGATAAATGAGCGCGAAACTCATACCTCTCGCACATTTTGCACGAAAAACTGTGATTTTAGGCTTAATTAGCGTACATAGAATAAGGTGTGAATTGAGCGCCTAAAATGAGATGCAGCACGAAACTCGCGCGAAACTCATGGTACAGACATGTTGATTTACCACCACTGTAGCTGGCTCCTATTACTTTTAGTTCAAAATAAGAAGCTGCCACCATAATTGGCAGCCGGTCACGGCCCAGTTACTAACGACAGCAACGACGCTGGTGGCGGCCCGTACAAGTCGGAACTGCCAGATATGGGAAATTCAAATCGTGATTATCACGTCATGGACAGCCGACGCGCCGTGTAGGCACGTGACTCTCACCTCCCAATTCAGGAGGCACGCTCGCTGCCTCCTCCCCTCGAGCCCTCGACATCATTTTTCACTATTCTTGTGTATATTAGTCCAAATTTATATCTTATAAAATTTTGGAAATTATGAAATAAGTTGGAGTTTCGTGTCTGAATTTCGCCCTGGTATCAAAGAGTTTCGCGCTGCGACTCATTTTAGGCGCTCAATTCCTACTTTAGTTTATGTACACTGATTAGGCCTAAAATTACAAAATTTTGCGCAAAATTTGTGGGGACCAAGTGCTTCGCGCTCTTTTATTAAATCGGCATTCGGCAGAGCATACATTAAGTGCTCGAACGCGATGTCGTAGAGTGTCAACATCACACCAGGGATCTCGTACTGGCAAGGAAGACTCGAGCAGCTAGATCGGTTTAGTGGAACGAAGAGTGTGCATTCCGTGAGCGTTGACAGCAACACAAGAATTTAAACCTAGCCATCCGATGGTAGAACCGAAGGGTGGTTGTGTAAGTTGAGGCAAAAAGGAATCGATGAGACCTGTCGGCTCACGGTCCACTAGGTATGTACTATGCGACCTTCTGGATCAATCAATGACTCCCCGGCCATCGTTATCCTATTGGACCCAGACCTTGCACTACAACTCTACAACAAGAATGTAAAACATCGGCTGGGAGATTTCCATAGGCGGGGGTGTCAGCGGTGAGCACAAGGGTCTGGAGGGTGGATGTATAAGCGCAAAAGTAAAGGACGAATTGAAATGAGTCTCGAGAAAGGAACACAATTGCTCGACCTCGAGTAGTTCAGAACCATGCTGACGAGGTGCAAGCTGTCAGCGCGAATATTCGAATTGCGAGCGTCAAAACGCATGGAATCTGTGCGATATGCACTGATTTTCTCGATCTCAGAGTGGTACAAGACTTACGTCGACAGCAACTAAATAACCTCGGAATTTGAAACTAAAATCACGATGTCTGGTAAGATTTATATACCAGACTTACTGATAATTAGTTGTGGGAATGAGGAAGTTCGAGCTGTCGACGTGAGTGGCCAACTCTTGTAATTCAAGTTGCGAGAAAGTGGAATTTGGAAATTTGGCAGGGCTCGAAGGGAGTTATCAGAGGCATAAATGTGGAAGAACGCACCTTCGCTTCAATCTGACCACATCGCGGTCAGCAACGGTTGATCGATTCGGAAGACGGAGGAATGTCATGGTGATCAACGGTCTTCCTCACAACAAAAACCAAATCCTAGTCTTAAAATATCAGAAGTTAGTCGACTGGTAATGTGCTGTGAGCGAGGTGTGCATGAGATGGAGGTGTATATGAGAAAGGTCAGTAAGGAATGAGCAAGGAACGGTGAGATTGGACGTAACGGAAACCCTGGCAAGTCTTTGGACGTGGGTGACATGTGCTCAGTATACGGTCGTGGTGACACTGAAAAAGTAAACGGGTGTAAGTGCTGTCAGCTCCCTTCAGTGATTTGAGTGGTCAGCAACCGTGCATGGATCATGGCTTTACAGCTAAAAAACTGATTCCTTCACCGACGATCTACTCAAATCTGGCTGAAAGGTGTCCACCGTGCAGTGCATTAGAGCACGGGGTGTTGAGGTGTAAAATTATCATCTAGAGTGCGAAGCTCACCTCTTAAGCTCGAAGTTTCAGATCTAGTGAGAGTGAGGGAGGCTCATCAGAGGTAATGGCACTACGATCGAAGGATCGATTATCATGATGAAGGTGCTTATACCAACTTGAACCACGCCTTGTTAGATCCGCAGTGCGCACGTGAAGCCAAAATGTGCCTGGTTCCGAGTCGGTCCGGTGCTATTCGGATTCCTCCATCCATCGACCTCATCCGAGTCGCGCGGCCAGGTTTCGCGTCACTCGGTCTGGTAGATGGTATGCAATCTCCATCTGCAGGTGTTTCTTCCTCGTCATTTTTCCATCATGCGATCTGTCTGTGAGTTACATCCTTGTCCCGATGACCTGCTCTGATGATCTCGATCCCAAGTTCAGATGTCGCAATCATGATGTATATTCTCTTCTCTAAAGAAACACCGGATCCTCTGCATCAGCATGGTTAACTCGTTTACTCAACCACCTCCAAGAAATTCTTCGAGGCTCGACGCCACCTCGCTGAACACCACTTCGTCACGGTCTGTTGCCGCTACTGGTTCTGCCCTCCCTCGTTTAGCATTACAACCGTGATTACCACGTTCTCCCATGTCGTCACATACCTTCTTTCCTACCGATATACCGTTCCCCTTGCTCCTTCTGATATATTTACCCAATGTATCACTTTGTTTACTTAATTGCATTTGAAAGACTCGACCCCGGTGAGTTTTCAGTCTCGAGAGCTGCAGCATTTACCATTATTACCACTACCTGCTCGTTTGCACTCACCTGGGGAGTCACCTCCATTCGCTTTACGCTCCGTATACAATTTTTTC
>Ga0247742_10001773_pt1 | contig 14617 bp, 13 predicted proteins | sample UWRJL208509C2_FD_180944 | JGI IMG/M metagenome (GOLD analysis project Ga0247742, IMG submission 180944) | Plant litter microbial communities from Arlington Agricultural Research Station in Wisconsin, United States - UWRJ-L208-509C-2 | ecosystem: Environmental > Terrestrial > Plant litter >...
CATATACGGGCATTCGCCTTCTAGTTCGGTAGTTTAGATCTTGTCCTTGTACCACGTCCTCGTCCCGTCGCCCCCAATAGAGCTCGGTCCTATCAGCTTGTTGCGTGACTCGCTCAGTGTTTCCTGCACCCGCCAAGCAGGCTTCCACTCCGAACAAAGACAAATCCCGCTTGCTCGATTTTTCTACGTCATTCAACATCTAGTGACCAGAGAGATCTCTATCAAATTTCTAAAAGTTTATTTGAGACCAAGATGACCCCCCGCCTTGCAGCGTATCGCCTGTTCTCGAATTGGCACCAAGCGAACTTCGAAATGTGTCAGGATGAGATTAGATGTGATTCCTACTCGTCCACCCTCCGTCCCTTCTTTATAGTACAAGTCCATATTGCCGTTGCCCCTGAGTTTAGCAGCTGTTATATTCGTATCATAATATGAGAGCGTACAGGCACCACCTTAGGTGAACATATCTCGTCCATTTGCCGTATGTGGCGCACATATATCCTGGCTGGTGGACTACGGGTGGAAAGGGGGAATCGGTGCGCAGGGTAGGGGACCAGATACGGGTGAGTTATCTAGTGGAGGATACGAGGACCGCGTCAAATAGTAGTAGCATAAATACATGTATTCGATACAATAATGTGAGCCTTTTCAACATTCAGCGGACAGCAGAAAGTCACTGAAACCGTCAGATTACAGCGCAGAATTTGGAATCGACCCCGAAATCAACTCCGTTCTGTGCAGATTCTACCAGAAAAAAACTGTCAGATGGATAAAATCCCGGATTTATGGCACTTTTCGGCACTTCCGACTTTAACAGATATTCGCCGCTCAGAGCAGACCAGATCGGAGTCGATTTCCACTGGGGTCAAACTTTGTTAGGCGCTTGTGGCCTCCAGGACTGGCGTCTCAGCTCAGACCAGAGATTTCAGAATACATTTCTCGCCTGAAAAGTTGCCATCCAACGGTGGCTTTTTCACCCAAGCCCCCCTGTTCGAGTTTCTACTTTCTCATCAAACCCGCCTCTAGAATCGTGTGACTAATGGTGCCGGCAACTACGACGAATGGCATCAATCGCCTTGCGTGCGCGCATATGTCAATCACTCTGTGTGTGCGTCGATTACATGGTCTTACATGCCACAAATATAAACGAAGGTGTGTATAGCTACGATGCTCTATCTGCACTACTTAGTACTTGTCCTTTCTAGTTGTCCTTCGAACATTAGTAGGGCAACGGCCTAAGGGTGCTCACAGTTTGGCGCAGGGTGAAGGAATCCTGCAATGCCCATCAGCTATGAACGTCATCCTTTTCATACGAGCCTATATTCTCTGTAGACCCTTCAGTTGGTAGCGCAACATCACCAGGTGCGTCACTGTCTGAGGTAATGGACTTGGATTCGCTCCTCTAAATAAATCATGCCAAAATGTAAGGTCCACATTACAAAAAAAAGTGTGGATCACGTACATTGTCTCGACAGCGACAGTCTCTGCAAGCGGTCGCTAAGGCCTCAATCTGGCGAATAGAATCGTAGAGTGTCCCGATGGCGGTTTCGAAGCTAGTGAGCGCTGCCACCGTTTCACGGTTCTTATCTTGGAAGAACCGTAGGGCCATCCGGAGCTGGTCACTCTGACGTGTGAGTGGCTCCAGAGTTTGCGTCAACACAGACAAGCGTCGATCATAATTCAAGAGAACTGTGTTCAGATCCTCGACCAAATGGGAGTGGTTGTCGTCGGCCTCGGTAAGTGCAGCTCTCAGAGAAGCAACAGCTCTGTCTACATTGTTCATGGGCACATGTGGCGGGGACGAAGTATCGTTCGTCTGTGGCATGAACGCTGATGTCCTGATGGGCGTGGGCTGCACTACATTCAAGAATAATGTTAGCAATTATCCAGAAAAGAAATATGTCGCCACGAACATTGCGGATTATTCAAATACAAAAGCGACTCAGAATCTGAAACGGGCCATAAAATTCAGAAAGAGTCAGGCAACGTAAAATTGCAGACCTACCGGTGGAGCTATCCGCGTCTATCCTGTGACCGTAGTCATAGTTTAAATCAAACTCGAGATCTGATGTGGTCAGAATATCAGGTGATGAATGTGGTGATGAGTGCGAGTCTTACTTGTAGGCCACACTTGGAATTCTGGAGTATCGGTCAATAGCTAGTAAGAGTAAATGAAAGGTGATGATGACTTGACGTACGAATGGTGCGGTCCATATTCTCATCTGAATTGACAGACATTGGGGAAGGGTACGGCGCACTAAAAAGAAATATGGCACAAGTTTATATCGACAGTGTTTTGGGTTCGTCCACGACTTTGTATTTGATGGGCATTCCCGCAGATCTTAGCGGGGATCTGATTTGGAGTCGGACTCCATTGACATCTTCTGATGTAGTGGACTGCGGCTGTCATGTGTCACTGGTGTAGCCATATGGGGATGGATTCTATTACTCCTTACAAGATTGCCGCCTCGCTTCGCTTCGGCGCTTCGACATTGAATACCTTACCCGGTCTATTGTGTTGTTTAGCGGCCATCTTGGTGCGGGTTCCTTTTTGTTACTGAACTTGACTGGCTTGGCAATTAAACAATAATTTCGTTGCATGGACCAGCATTTCTTGGGGTGAAAGACGGCACCAGTAATTCTAATATAATTCATGTGCATCAAGTATCTTGTGAGGTGCGTTGTTCGTCGCCGAGCCTGCGGCTCGCTCCTCACAACACCGACCTGAGCCACAGTTTTGATACCATGAGTCTATAGTCTTGCTTTAACGCGAAGAAATTTTTTTTTTACTATCTCAACCAAATATCGAAGGTAGATAGCGACGGAGAAGTGAAAAATGATCTATATTAATGTAATACTTGGTGCAAAACATTAGATTTGAAAGAGCCAGCTTCCGAGATAGAGGACGTGACCAACACTCGACTCGAAGAGTCTTGGAGGAGGCAATAATGTCTCCCATGCCTCAGGTCACTAGCAACACACCAACCCAAAATTAATGAAAAGGTAGGTGCATTGTGCCATTAGTAGTCATTGAGTGATTGGGAGGTGAAGACGCATACTGTTTCCAAGAAGGTGGGATAGGCCCTGCAAGAGTGAAATAGTACGTTAATAGATAAATCATATATGACAGGAGGACGTACTGATCTCTGCTCAGCTTTTCCTTCCTCTTCGTCGTCTTTTGGCTGCTGAAAGAGGAAGAGGTCAATGAAAAAGGGATCAATGGACGAACGCACTCGAACTTCATCCAACTTACCCCATCACTTGCTGACGTAGTCCTTGGATCTAGGATCATCAAGAATGGGAAAAGGGGTATAAGGTGAGGAGCGTGATTGAACCTTGGGGTACCTGTGAGAACAGTAAGAGTCAAGAAGCCAGAGGATGAACATTTGAACGACAGCGTTGGAACGAGGACCATGATGGAAAGAACAGGAAAGAGCGGGATAGGATTTCCAGAGGCTTTTATCCAGTTTCAGGTGGGTGACGTCCAAGGACAAAAAAAAAACAAAAAAGACAACAGAGTGGCGGGGTTTTTTTCTCAGGACGTTGAATTTCGAGCCGCTAGTAAGTGTGAACGACGACATGTTTCGAGGGACGAGCGCGATGGCATGAGCGCGATTTCGAGGCGTAGCTTTATAGAATTGGAGGCGGGTGACAACAAAAGATGAAGAAAACAAAAAAGACAAAGAGAGGGCGGGTCATTGCATGATGATCGAGGAGGGAATGTTGGATTTGGAGAAAGTCGGGAATACCAAGAGAAGGCCAGACAAAAGGCTCGATCGCCAAGGCAGGTGAATCACAATAGCGACAACATGAAAAGGGAAGTCGAACAAATATATGCAAACGAAATGGGGGGATCTGCTTAATAGTAGAGGTATAGAAGTTTTTTCCTGAATGGAGGTTGATGTATGCTAACCAAGTAATTTAAATTGTGGAACAGATTTTTGATGTTTTCAGTCAATGATACAGCTTCCACATATTCAAAGTCTTTCATGTAATGTTGACTTAATTGTTTGATCAAGATTTGAGCCAGGGTTTGGGATGCCTATACAAATGTTGAGCTTTCTATTGAATTTGACAGGGGAGATAACGTTAAAAAACTGTAATAATACTTCTGACAAATTAGCCACAGATCGCCTCAAGACAAATGTGTCATATGCGATGATCGGATTACTGTACCATTTCATTCAATTCAGCCAGGAGTGTAACCTATGACCAGGTGAACAAATTTTGCGTTCAGCCACCTGCCTTATATGGTGTACGCCACTTGCGGTGTGGGCTCCCAGAGCCCTCATAGGCCCAAAAGCTCCCTGTGACATAGGACACAGTTTCAATTTTAGCCAAACCACCCAAGTGCGCAGCACATGACAGCCAAATTGATCAAAGTGTACTTGAGGTGAGGGCTGTCAGTACTTGCAGCATGTACGAGTTCTCTTATAATCCACCGTAACCTGATGCCAGTGTGCCAGGACGCAAAATGGTTCTTCCATTACATAAGCAATCTGCTACAGAAATAGTAATGCCATTCTGGAAAGCTGGTACTGGCTACCTGCACCAGTGACCATGGGATACTTACCAGCTATAGTATATCCAGACACCAAAGTGTTACAGCTGGTCCTGCAAAATCCACGTCTGCTGGGGCATATAAGAACGAATCTCATAAATGGGACTCATAACCTTTACCATTTTATCCTGCCTTGCAAGCATCTGTGAAAAGTGCGTTTGAGTTAGCATGGTGCATGTGCTTGAGACGCCTAAAATTGGCAATTTTTATTCAAGCGATTAAAATATCATATGTTATTTTGTTTCCATCACCTCTTGGCAAAATCTGAATTGGATTATCGATCAATTCATTTATTTTGAAACACGTTTCATTTCCATCAAGAACCTGTTTGAATAATAAAAAATGAGTATTTATATTCATTGATGTAGATTGGAGACTACTATGTTTTCCCTCTCTTATAGCACAAAAAAAAAAGTGCATAATCAAAGTAATTCTATAATATTATGACTACATTAGCCAGTCCAAACACAGACAACACTAGAGCAGAGTAACCCATGCAGTGCAGAGAAATGAATTTTAGTTCGTATCTCTGTGAATCACATTGCTCTAAGTGTGGCACAATGTTCGTCTGGCTTCCATGTCACCACTAATAGAATTCCAGAAGATGTGAATGATCGGTGGATATAGAGTTCCACAAGACATGAATGGTCGGTGGATATAGAGTTCCACAAGACATGAATGGTCGGTGGATATAGAATTCCGTAAGATACGAATACTTGGGGATGACAGAAAGAATGGAAGCCTCAGTCATGAGGCAAAATAAGACAGGAGTGAGAATTTATGGCGGATATTGGACCTATAGGCCAGCTACAGCTCAGAAGTACAAGCCATAACTGCAGGCTGCAGCCTGGATGTACGGGCCATAATGGCAGGCCACAGCTTGGATGTACGGGCCATAATGGCAGGCCGCAGCTTGGATGTACGGGCCATAATGGCAGGCCGCAGCTCGGATCTATGGGCCATAATGGCAGGCCGCAGCTCGGATCTATGGACCACAGCTCAGATCTATGGGCCGCAGCTCGGATCTATGGGCCGCAGCTCGGATCTACAGGTCATAACGGCAGGCTGGATATACGGGTCATAATAGCAGGCCATAGTTCCAATGTATGGGCTGCAACCACAGCAGTGGTCAGATCTTTCAGATTTGCATTTACGTACCTAAATTATGCAAGTAGGCCACCAAATTTCTTGGATCCAATACTAGCCAATGATCGGACCTTGAGGTTCTAGAATGCACCCTGATTACGGTATTGATTACGGACTTGTTGGATTAGAACTGAAATCTTGCCCTAGACCCCTATACCGTCAAATCTCAGGTGCTGTATTCGCAAAGTGTATGCTTTACTTTTTTTCTTGCAGAAATGGACCCAAGCACTCACCTTTAATCTGTGTTTGTGCTATCAGAGATCATGAGTCCCATAATTTTGCACAGCCACTTACTCAAAGGCAATCAAAGTTACCTTATATGATTGTGTGGGAATGCAGGCACAATGGCACTTTGCAGGCGAATAATGTTATGTACCATCGACGGGGTTCGGCAAAATTGGAATGCGACCAAAACTTCGCATCGCACGCTTTAGCGCAGACGTCTATTAAGGGCGGGTCGATTCATGATAAATTTTGACTTGCTGTTACGTCTGTGTCTCCACCCGAGCCTACTCAATATGAGTCCACCTGACGGTGCTATGCCCCCTCTGGCACCTGGCCATACTGTCGAACACCAGGAGACGGCCTCACGTCGTAATCTCGTTTACAGCCAGCCACTAGCTCCCCCTCCCACCTGCCGTCTCCCAGCAATACCTCTGCGTCCTCAACACTCTTATGATCATCACTCGAGGCATCAGGATATGTTGACCACATCTCCTAGTACTTTATGGGCGTGTGGGACGCATGACCGCCAGGAAATTCCTTCCAGCCCTTCATCTGTGTCTCTGACACGCACAATATGTGTTCAACCCTCGTTAGACTCGTTGCTACATGCTGTCATGCATGAAACTGAAGCACAAATGTCCGTATATTTACCTTTCGACCGCTAAATACTAATTTTTCTCGTTTCTTGTATCAGGAGTGTAACTGGATACCCAATGGCCAAGCAAGGGCGCTTGCCCTCGACGCCCAATGCTTTCGACGACGAGCACTCAAAGGCAGCAAAACGATTTGAGGCACTGTTCTCTTCTCCCTCCATCCCAGCCGATCAGCACAAACTCTCAGCCGCATTGCGATGGATCGCTCCCAAGACCCTTCCTCGGCTTGCTGATACCGATGAAGCCATGTCAATTACCATTGACCGTGATGCCATCGTTCACATTGCCGGGAATCACAAATACATCGGAATCCGGTTGGTCTGTATCGTTCAAGCTCAATCAATTTCGCCTGGGACACTTGTGCAGGAGGGCACAAGAGTGGATTATGTCTTCCACTCACCTATCGCTCAGTATAGAGTTCATCGCGTCCGGGAACTCCGTAGAAGCTTTGCTGACTTAGAGATCGTTGCATGGGATCTCAAGAGACCCGGTAACTTTTTCGATCTATCAAGCCGTTATTGGCCTCCACTTGTGATCACTGTGCCATTAGGGGTGGTCTCATCAAGCCTCGTTCAAAGCTACTCTGAGCTTGAAGCGCAAGAAAAGCACGCAACCAGGGGCGATGATTTGGAGTTGATGATGGTTCAAGAAGTCCCTATACTTTCAAAATCCACTCGTTTCCGACGTTTTACACAATTTTTCTCGCACCTCACATTCAAGTACTTGTCGCGGAATTAGTTTAGAGTATTTTGACATGCCCTGTCGTTATAAGCATGACCGTTTATATTGTCGCTCTCCCTCAGTGTTTGTTGTTCCTTGACCTTGAGTGGCCCTTTCTTTCGAACTTTGTGATTCGAGATAGGGCTCGATGCTGAGACTCATGATGGAACATGTAATAAAATGATCATAATTCTCGTTCTCCAGCTACGGTGGTATAAGAAGAAACGACGAGAAATGTTATGCCATAGTATCTATTTTTTTACGATTGATATTGCTGTAGATATAAAGCGATGAGTATGAAGCTGCGACGTGATTCCGAAAACCACTTACACAATTGCGGTATATTCACAAGCAAAACGACGTTTGTTACAGTTTTTGCAAGATGGTCTTAGACCGTCGCACTTGAGTTTACGTCCTGGACCACGCCCAAAAGAACCTTATTAGCAACTCAACGATGCATTAGTGGACAAGGACCACTCACCCCTGCAGAATTGACAAGCGATAGTGGTCCGTTTTGGTGCTCGAGGAAGATCATAATTGACCATTGATGTATCCAGCTAAGTAGTACAAGGTGAGTCAGCCATTTTGAGAGGGCATATAGAGGCCCACCTGTTCGAACGACTGCTTCTGATATATGGACATGATGATGGGAGTGAACTACATTTGACGAAGGGTGGCTCAAGCTTTTATACCCACTTCAAAGACCCTAATCGTGCGGACCTCACCTACGGCATATCCCATGCTGAAATGGACTCGATAATGTGGTAAGCATCCTGGAAGTGGGCTCCGAACAAGACTTTGAACTCACCTCACCGAACGATCTCCATTTGTTCAGGACCCTACATCCCATTGGGTGCAAAATCTTAACTGGCGTGCAGCGCTTCCGGTGCCTAGATATGTTGACACCAGAGCCGGAGCCAGATCGAATGACCACCTGACACATTGTTTGACTACAGGCCATAATACTTGAACCTCGCATTCAATGTCTCCACTAGGATAGATTCCATGATGCGACTGCAGGAATGTCGCTTGAGGTGACTACCGGGGCCATCTTCTTCGAAGTATTTTTCTTTTTTCCCCCTCTCCCTCCTAGTCTCAATTTTGGTCCATGAGTCTTGATGGTGCTCGTCGTAGAAGCGTAGGTTGTGGCCTATGGCGAAGGGAGGTTGCGAGTGCGAATGCCTGTGAGATCTATGCAACAGCGGTGGCAGTGCCGAGCCTTCGCTTGCACTCGGACTGTTACCAGCCGCTCGCGCTGAGTCCATGCAGCTATAGCTAGGCTTTTCTATTCTCATCCTCTAATCTATCATCTACTCGATATAAGCCCTCTTACTGCTGAAATTCGCACTTCATGCTGCCACGTCAAATGGAAAACACTTACCTTGCGCGACCTCCGGATTTTGGAGCCAACCGGCTTTGCACAGCATATGCTACCTACTCTACCTCGGCCACCAAACGGCCGACCACTCAGTGCGGGGCTCAGGGATTCTCAGGCGCAGAACGAGAACACGCAGGAAGCTGCATAAGATACCCAAGTTGACAAGGTTCGAGGAACAGGGTTCGAGAGCGGATTAGGCAGTACGTGAATATGCTAATTGTGAACGATCAGCACTAATTAATGTCTCGTTCCATCGTTTCCTACTCTCCTGTGTCTCTGCACCCACATAGTTTCGGCGCCGCACCCATGCACCCATGACACGCACCCGATGCGCCTTTTCCTCCAAACATGACCTGACGTCGTCGAGACGCCGGATGTCAGCGATTCCGTGCTTCTATGCGCGTGCGCCCATGCCTCATTTTCATTCCTTAGGACGTCTGCTTCGCAATTTACTATATTCTAACGCGGCAACACATTTATTTATCCAATATGGCAACCATCCCGTCGTCGTCAAGCTCCTAGCTTCAGTTGGGTCTCGAGGCTCGCTCGATGCGTCGCAGGACTCCTAACCATTAGGTATCGCGCTCATCTCCACGGACCCCTCAGGAGCTCCTGCCAGGCATGGGAGCCTTTGGCTTCTTGCCCATATATTACCTCCAGTCGCACTCGCACTACCCTCCTCCGCCTCAGCGCCCAGCATAGAGAACACAATACCATATCCGTCGACTTGTTTAATTAGCCTTGAGAACCATATCTTGAGATAAACACAAGCACACCAGCCAACCCGTTCCCGACCATCACTATACGGACTGGATTGTAGAGTCGAACATCCACGAAACAGCTTAAATAAGTAGATTAAGACTAATTATAATGCATTAACTGCGCTGCGGGGCCAAAGGCCCACCAAGTCTGTGGTGAGTCGTCACATGAACGAAGGTTTATATTCCTTTCAGTTCCCCGTTTTCTACGTTGGGACTCAATATGGAGGACGAGGGCATATAGCCATATAATTTCTCAGTTTTTCATTGCTTGGACGCTCTCAGAAAGACAATTATTGATTCTATTTTGATTCGTGGGTTACGCGCCGTGGGCAAACCCACTCTCACGTGGTCCCTTTCTTTCTCTCTTTAAATTCAAAATTTCTCTTTCCTCAATCCACACCAAAACGTCACCCTCAAGTGGCCCCTCGACGCGTCTTTTGTCTGAAACATCCTCTTTCCAGCACCACGATTACATCAACACCACCCCACAGGACCATACAAGATCTCAAACCACGCGTCATCGTGAAGTTGAACGCGCAAAAACCCAATGAGTATGTGATCCCGCCATAACGCGCAAAACCAGTTTGCGATAATCAGCGCGCGTAGAAGGCAAAAAAACAAACAGATTTGGATTCGATCACTCCAAGGGCCGTCAGGTACTTCGTATTACGCGTTTCCGACCGCCATTTCTTGATGACATATTCTATACCAGCACCCTATACATCAACTCAGGGCGATATTACCGAAGAATGTCAACGCAAACACCTTCGAACAACTTAGGGTAAGTATGCTCATATGTGCTTAACAACTATTAAACTCATAGATATAACATTCGTCAGAACGCCATCCGTCGCCTCGTCGACCAACACTACAATGTCGGGGACATTGCACGAAGCCAACCGCATGCAAGCGTCGCATTACAAGAGGCAGTTGAGTTTGATTACACTATACAATCGAAATTTCAAGACTGACACTAGACATCAGCTCCGGGTCGAATTCACAGATGTCTTCTCCGGTGCCAATTCCATGAGACAATTGTATTTCGCCCTCCAAGTCGGGCTTGAACACCATAGGGTCCGACGAGGAACATTCATACGACAGAAATCTACCACTGGTGCATTGCAACGATTTCCCGTTGCAATTCCAGTGCAGAATGCGGCCACCTTTCCTGTCACCCAAGTCGCTGGACAATCGGACCACACTGTCAACACAAATCCGAATACTGGAAATGTGATTCTCAGTGATGTTAAGTCAAACCAAATTAGTATCAGATCCCGGTATCGAGTACCCCAAGCAGCCACCGACAATTTTCGTTTGCGACCCAATGTGATAGGTATAGCAAACGAGAACAGAAATAATCTGACAAGCGCCCAAACCGAGCCTAACCCCTGCCACCCCTGCCACCCAACCTCGGTCCAAAGACCGCTTCTGTCATACGCCTCATCGTCATCTCGTCCATATGACATCAGAGATGCTGCACCCGCCAATCTCGACGGAACATCACGTACAGGTGTCGACCAGGTTCTCGCATTTCTCAGTGCGTGTATGCCCCCCATGGATAACCTGCTAGACCGTTTCGTTGCATATGGATGCAACAACAACGAGAATCTACTTGGTGTATCTGTATGGACAGGAGCGCAGATCGAAGAGCTGCTGCATCGTATTCCTCCAGACGAAAATGGAGAACCTCTCACATTGCTGCAGGTATTTGCACTCAGGATACACTGGCAGTCGTACTTTGTGAGGTAAATGGCAACATAAATCTGACGACGCTATCTCTTGTAATTGTCATATAATTTTCTGATCTTGTACTTCTTGTAGCTAACCATAAATCCAATTTCTATTTGACGATAGAGCAGTATCAAAATAGTGATGCGGTTTCCAGTAGTTAGTCTCACTGTGTCCAGGCCCGCCCGTAGGGCAATATCCAGAATTTGACATTTCCGAAAATTGTCACGTGACAAGGTGCCTGAACCAAACAAAGGACATGTTGCGCGCGTCGCTCTCAGCGCTCACTACCATGTACCCTCGCCGCACCCCCCCTATCATTGCTGCTGTTACGGATAAGTATCTTACATATGAGTTCACCCAAGTATGCTAAAGGCGTGGTCAAAATTTTAGTTGCTCCCCTAAGAAACTTTTTCTTCGAACACATTGGGTAATACTACTTAATTGGTGATTAGCCTACCGCACTCTTATCCAGTGCGACAATTTCATAAAAATTAGTACTTAGCTGTCATTTGCCCTTCCCTTAACATTCTCTCCTAGGCTGCCTGTTGAAACTGACTTTCGAGCGAGGAAGAAGCGCTCAACTAATTATGAGGATTGAGACATAAATATCACAGATATTACAACACTTTTCTGAAGATCATCAAGGTAGGAAAGTTTTTCAGGGAGTGTAGTGAGGAATGGAATGACGTTGTCCAACAGAGTGGCTATCCAGCAAGAGTTTACTAAATTGAACCACCGAATTCAAGCTCTCAAGTTCTCAATGGTTATTGATGACCTTATACACCAGGCTAATGAAGGCAGCGTACAACACATGTATCTCATACATTGCCTTTCTATCTATGTAGTGTCAATATATAACCCGTTCCTTGAAGTTGTCCGTGATCTGAGGCGCCAGAGCAAATTTAAAATAATTTAATCTATTTTTATCTCCTTTGTTTGGTTCAAGCGCCTCGTCATGTGACAAATTTTGGAAATGTTGAACTTTCACGAACTTATGCAAAGGGCTGTAGGTCATGTTCCTTGATTCTGCATAGCAGAGAATAACAGTGCCAGAGGATAAAAAGGACAGCACGTAGATGGTGTTAACTTCTGATTTCAATTTTTAGTGTTATTAGATGAGTGGAGATGCTTGAGATGCCACGAGGTAGTTGACATGACTAATTGTAAGAAAGCAAGTAAAAGGATGCGATGGATAGCTAACGGAAACATAAAATTAATTAATGCAACTGGCGGAAGTGACCAAATGTGGTCAAACTTTTGATAACCTCTCTCTCGCCACGACCACTGGGAACCGCCTCTCAAGCAGCGAAGTCACCACGAACGCTCACTCCTTGATCTTGGCGAGAATCTCCGCGTCTTTGAAGAGGAAATATTCCTAAGACGAGATGTCAGCACATCGGTTGGAACTTCAAGCAGGGTAGACTATAGACGCACATCCTCTCCAACCTTTATTGAACTTCCTCCCCACCCAGGGAGAAGCACCCTGTCACCCGCCTTCACTTGTGTAGGAATGATCTTGCCGTCCTTGTTGGGTGCGCCAGGGCCAACGGCAATGACAGTTGCCTCGGGAAGAGGGCTGGTGGTGGCTGACGTGGGCAGGAAGATGCCAGTCGCCGTTTTCTGTTTGGGAACGGTGGTCGTCAGTACGCAAACACACGTATAAGAATAAGAGAAAGCTCTCACAGTCTCGGGTTTGAAGCGTTGGACGAGGACGCGGTCAAGGAGAGGCACAAGGGCCTTGATAGACTTGAAGGTCGCTTGGGCAGCCTTTGGGATGTGATTCAGAAGTTGAAACGCAGAAAAGAGGAAATTGACGCGTCCAGAACGAGTGGAGGTTACAGAAAATATAAATATAGCCGTCAGTTGCTGTTGACTTCACCCAAACTAGGAGTAGAGCTGCATAACATACCATTGAATATCGTGTAGTAAGGGGTGGAAGAAATTAGATAGAAATAAGAAAGGCTGTGGAAGAGGAAGGTGATGAGCTGGTGGAAAGGTCCTGCGCTGGAAAGTTCGCGATTTTTTGTGTTTGGTCACACAAACATAAAATCACGTGCGTTAAGGCGGTCGGACCGGGCGAGGTTTCTTTGCCCCTGCAGCTTTTTGCCAGTCACCCAAGATCCCAATTTCCTCCGAAGGCCAGTTTTCTTCTGCGGCTGCCATGGAAAGCACACAAACCTACTATGTGGTGAAGAGATGAGAGGAGCTTTGATTCTCATAAGGAACGACGAAGCTTGACACTGATATTGATGTGATACGCTGAGACAGTTTCTACTTTTCTAGAGCGACCTCTGAGATACATAATATAGGTTGAGTGATTTCTAAAATTATTAAGGTTGCACATCTATCTTTTGCCCATGGATTGCTGCTTGCCTCTAGAGGTGAGCACTGGTTTGGTTACCCTCTGGCAAACCCAACTCGATGTGGCCCTCGCCATCGAAGAGCTCGAGACCAGCCCTGAACTCCTCCCAGGACTCTTCAGCTGCAATGGGTGCAGAGACGTACTTGTCGACGTCCAAACCCTTGAGCAAGCTCTCGATCTGAGGCAGAAGGGCGTCGAGGGCATCAGCCTCAAGCTCCTCTTGCTTGGCAATGGTGATGCCCAAGTTCTCCGAGTACCAGGCAGGATCGAACTTCATGATGTAGCTCTGGTACAAGGCGAGAATATCGGGGGAGATACCCGCAGCGGCGGCGGCATCGTAAGCCAGACGGTGTCCAACGGCCTCGACAATACGCTGTCCGTGAGGGAGGACCTGCTTGTTCACTTCGGAGCTGCGGTGATGGGGGGCGTTCTTGAGGATATTGCCGTACTTGGTCAACAAGCCAGCCTCGTGCTGAGCGAGCACATTGTCGGGGTTCGCGGGAGCGGGCAATGCGTAACGTCCGAGGAGAAGCTCAGTGGCAAGACCTATTATTTGAGTGAGTCTAGTCTCAATATTTGCAGAAGACGCCACTCACGGAGAGAGAGAACTAGGATATCGCCCTCAGCGATAGCCACACCTCGCACCTCAGCCTAGGCGGTTGTCAGTCAAAATCTTGCGATCCAATCTGGTTTTGTAACTCACGTGCATAGAAGTCATCATGTTGTATGCTTGGACACCCTGGGCTCCACAACGCTCAGAGATATTCAAGGCAATGTCTTGTGCGATCTGGACGGCGACGGCCTTGAAGGTCGACGCAATACCGTGGCGCACTCTCATATCCTCTGAGGTGTCGGAGAAGCGCTGCCAGGACCAGACCTGGTAGGCCTCCAAGACGTAAGAGGCAGCGATGGCACTGAGGACAGGGATCTGCTGGGTGCGGTAGTAGATGAGAGGGACTTTCCTGTCACCGGCACCGACGTGGCGACGCAGACTGTATTTTCCACCGATGTAGCTGTGCATCTTGGCCGCGGGGAGACCAACGCTTCCGAGAGCGAGCGATCCGACGGCGATGCGCCATT
>Ga0247742_10001774_pt1 | contig 14608 bp, 11 predicted proteins | sample UWRJL208509C2_FD_180944 | JGI IMG/M metagenome (GOLD analysis project Ga0247742, IMG submission 180944) | Plant litter microbial communities from Arlington Agricultural Research Station in Wisconsin, United States - UWRJ-L208-509C-2 | ecosystem: Environmental > Terrestrial > Plant litter >...
TGCACTTCCTGGAAAAACGCGCCGCCCGCGGCTTTGCAAGGAGCACCCAATGAGCGGCGACTACAGCTGGCTGGCGCATTTCGACCTGGGCCTGAACTGGGCCGTGATCATCAAGTGGCTGCCAAAATTGGCCCAGGGCGCGACCCTGACCCTGGAGCTGGTGGCCATTGCCGTGATCGCCGGCCTGCTGCTGGCGATCCCCCTGGGGATCGCCCGTTCCTCGCGCCGCTGGTATGTCAGCGCCCTGCCCTACGCCTATATTTTCTTCTTCCGTGGCACGCCACTGCTGGTGCAGCTGTTCCTGGTCTACTACGGCCTGGCGCAGTTCGACGCGGTGCGCAACAGCTTCATGTGGCCGTACCTGCGCGATCCGTTCTGGTGCGCCACGGCGACCATGACCCTGCACACCGCCGCCTATATCGCCGAGATCCTGCGCGGCGCAATCCAGGCCATCCCGCCCGGCGAGATCGAAGCCGCGCGCGCCCTGGGCATGTCCAAGCCGAAGACGCTGTTCTACATCATCCTGCCCCGCGCCTCGCGCATCGGCCTGCCGGCCTACAGCAACGAAGTGATCCTGATGCTCAAGGCCAGCGCGCTGGCCAGCACCGTAACCCTGCTGGAACTGACCGGCATGGCACGCACCATCATTGCCCGCACGTACTTGCCGGTGGAAATCTTCTTCGCTGCCGGCCTGTTCTACCTGCTGATGGCCTACATCCTGGTACGGGGCTTCAAGCTGCTCGAACGCTGGCTGCGCGTCGATGCTTGCCAGGGACGTTGAGACACGCTTCGCGGCGCTGGATGCGTTTCTGATCGAGCACCAGGGGCTGTGGAAACCACGGCCCTTCACGCATCGCCAGCTAGCCTGGGAAACCCGGCATCCCGACCTCGCCGAGTGGCTGCGTCAACGCTCGCTGGCCGATGCCGAAGCCAGTCACAACCATCCCCACGACCTCGCCGCGCCTGCGCCTTTTCCACAGCTCGCCGAGCAAGCCCTGCAACTCAGTGCTGTGGATAAGTTGCCGACGCAGCCCCTGCACCCCGCCCGCCAGCGCTTGAACGTCGACGTGCCGGGCCGCAAGTGGGAACAAATCGAAGCCTTCGGCGCTGCGCTGCCGTTTGCACAAACACCCCGGCACTGGCTGGACTGGTGTGCAGGCAAGGGCCACCTGGGTCGTCGCCTGCTGCAAACAGGCCAAACATTGACCTGCCTGGAATACGACCCGGCACTGATCGCCGCCGGCCAAGCCTTGAGCGAGCATCACGGCTTGCCGGTCACCCATCGCCTGCAAGATGTGATGGCCGACGTGGCTATCGGCCCCGAACACACGCCCGTCGCCCTGCACGCCTGTGGCGACCTGCATGTGCGCCTGCTGCACCTGGCCAGCGCCGCCGGCTGCAAACAGCTGGCGCTGGCGCCGTGTTGCTACAACCGCATCAACGCCGACACCTACCAACCGCTGTCCACCGCAGGCCGTGCATCGCGCCTGCAGCTGTCGATCGATGACCTTGGCCTGCCGCTGAGCGAAACCGTTACCGCAGGCAAACGCGTGCGCTTGCAGCGGGACACATCCATGGCCCGACGCCTGGGGTTCGATCACTTGCAACGCGAGCTACGAGGCCACGACGAATACCTGCCCACGCCGTCCCTGCCCGCCAGTTGGCTGGACAAACCCTTTGCGGACTACTGCCGGGAGCTGGCAAGCCGCAAAGGGTTATCCACAGGTGAGCAGGATTGGGTGGCGTTGGAGGCATACGGCTGGCGCCGTCTGGCCGAGGTCAGGAACCTGGAACTGGTACGTGGTCTGTTTCGGCGCCCGCTGGAGGTCTGGCTGGTGCTGGATCGGGCATTGTTTCTGAGTGAAAACGGCTACACGGTCGAAGTAGGCAGCTTCTGCGAACCAACCCTGACGCCGCGCAACTTGATGGTGCTCGCCGAGCGCGATTAAGGGGCGAAATTGTCGCACCCCAACCTGTGGATAACTCTGTTGATGAATTCTTTACGGAGCCCGTAGCCATCTGCGCTACAGGCCGGAAGCCGCGCTGGTCATTTTTTGTTCACAAAATAAAACACACGTAAAACAGGCAGTTGCAGCGTGATGAGAACGGCTCCACAAAATGGCTGTTTCGTGACAACTCGGTCCAACCGATTGTGCATAAGCATCTGCTGTTACGCGTATAAACCGCCGTTCACAGCTGTTTTCTGCGTGCGATCAGCAGCCGGCAAAGCGCATCGATATCGTCACCCGCCAGACTCAAAGCCTGGCTGTCCAAGGGATCCGTGCCAAACGCCAGCGCCTCACTGATCGCTAAATCGTGGTGCACCTCCAATGGCTCCTTCGTACCGAGGCGCTGCCTGAACGCCTCAACCATATCCAGGCTGAAGGCATTGTCCTCATCGAGCTGATTGATCACAAAGTGAACATGCGGTGGCCGCTCGCGCTCAAGGTGCGGCGCCATCAAGGCATCGAGTTGATCCAGGGTGCCCAAGGAAGCGGCATCGGCCTGGGTAATCACCAACACCACATCGGCGACACTCAAGGCTTGATGAAAATAGACGTTATTGCCGGCAGGGGTATCGATGATCACCGTGTCGCGGGCACTCAGGTCCAGGGCTGCCAGGCGCTGCGCCAGCCATTGCGGCTCATGTTTGAGCCAGCGCTGGAGGTCGTCCTGCTGGCGGATATCGGTATCGCCAAAGGTGATCACGCGACTGCCGACAAAGCCCGGTTGCTGGAGGGTTTCCCGACGTGCATTGCGCAGGCTGGCGCGGCCAATCCCGGGCGAGGCGCGGCTGACACCGAAGTGCAATCGCAATGCATCCTGGGGGTCCAGATCCACCGCCACCACTGACTCACCCAGGCGCTGCAAACCGCTGCTCAACGCGGTGGCCAGAGTGCTTCGCCCCACGCCGCCATTGACCGACACCAACGCCACCACACACGGACGCCGCTCGGCCTTGTCCACCGGCAGGCAATGCTCATTGGCGCTGGGAGTCTGAGGGGAAAACGGGGTGCCATCATCCACGGGGATGCTGCCGAAAAAGTGCAGCCGCGCATTCAACCCGCGGGCGTCGCGACTGACATCTTTGCCAAGCAGGGCAAGAAGACCATCGGTAAAACTCATAGCGCGTTCCTCGTCACGGCGAAGTTTAAAGACGTGAAAAGGTCAGCTGATACGACTGCTTACCGCAGGTCTTTTTCTGGTCGCCCTAGTCCATGCAGTCTGCTTCAAGCGCATAAAAGTGTCATTATTTTGATGCCGTGGCTGGCTATTTTTTAGACAAACGGCAAGTCGTCAATTTAATGACCATCAATGAGCGTTTCATAGGGGTTTTCAATTGATTTGCTGCATTAGGCGAAGACGGGCCCCATAACCAAATTCCAGTGCGGGGCCAGAGGTAATTCCTTGCTGACTGTGCAAATAGAAGCCATTGCAGTGGGCAAAACAACCAGCCAGGCAAAAAAACTGCAATTGCGCAAAAATAGTCAGAATTCAGGGGTTTACAGAACCCCTCCAATCGCTATAATCGTCGCCCTAACACGCCGGTATAGCTCAGTTGGTAGAGCAACTGACTTGTAATCAGTAGGTCCCGGGTTCGACTCCTGGTGCCGGCACCATTAAAAAACAAGGGCTTGCAGCGATGCAGGCCCTTGTTGCTTCTGCCAGACGTACAAATACACGTACAATCGGCGCTCCCTCCTTCCAGCAGTTTTCTCACCAAACTTACCTAAGCGCCAGTTCGATGTCAGAGCACCCAACAAAGTTTGGGTCACCTACATCACCTACATCCGAACACATGAAGGCTGGATGTATGTGGCCGTTGCGCTCGATCTGTTTTCACGCCAACTCGTTGGTTGGTCAATGAAGTCGCATGGCCAGCGACTTGGCCATTGATGTACTGCTGATGGCCGTGTGGAGGCGTAAGCCGAACCAGAAGGAGGGTTCACTCTGATCAGGGCAGCCAGCACAGCAGCTCTGTTTGGCGCAGCTTTTTAAAGGCCAAAACCCTGGTCGCCAGCATGAGCCGTCGAGGTAACTGCCACGACAATGTCGTAGCTGAGAGTTTTTTCCAGCTGCTGAAGTGTCAAAGAATCAAGAGAAAAATCCACACCCCTCGGCAAGATCCTCGTGGGAATGTATTCGATTGCATCGAGATAATTTTTACAACCCAAAGCGACATCATGGTTTCAACAATCAGCTGTCATCGATAGAGTTTTGAAAAGCGCTACACAGTGAGCTTGGAGAGAGCCTAGAAAACCCGGGGCGATTCAAAGCTTATACTACGAGCTCTATAAAAACCTGATTGCGTCCATTTCTTTTTGCACTGTATAAATTTTTGTCAGCAAGCGCGAGCCAACTGTCCACGTCAACAATACTAGGATCCCAAGGCATAACTCCCGCGCTTAGGGTCGCATTAGATGCCGGAAAAGCCCTCTCTACCTCGGCCTCAAATATTTCACTAACCTCAACCATTCTCGCAACTGACTCTTTAGCCGAAATATTCTTGAGAAATATGCAAAACTCGTCCCCACCAAATCTGCATATACAATCTACGCCTCTAAGCTTTGACCTAAAAGTATCTGCCAAAATGCAGAGTGCTTTATCGCCAGCATTATGGCCATATGCATCATTTATAAACTTAAAACGATCAATATCAACCATTACAAGAATAGCTGACTCCATTAATTTTGGCCGACTCATATGTCCCGAGACCAGCTCACACCAATATCGACGGTTAAGTAAACCCGTTAAAGAATCAGTACAACTTAACTGCCTCAACAACACCTTACTACTCTTTAATTCAGCGGCCAAATTATAAAAAGATAGCCCTAGCACAATCGGGTATATACCCACCAAAGGAAGACACAGTAAAACCTCAGACACAGCACTAATATCAAACTTATAATCCACGTCAGAAAACAAAAATACCACAGCAAAACCTAGGCTTTGGAAACCTAGGCTTTTAAATAAAAATTTCGGACCTCCAACAGCCACGCTATTCATAGCTACCATTGAAAATATTACAACTGAAGGAAGTGGCCTCACGTGCATAACCGCGATCCAAAAACCACAAAACAGAGAATCCGCTAGAAGGTTTATCTTCTCCATTTTAAATGGATTACTCGAATTGCGAGATAAGCAAAAAGCGACATGAGCCCATATAAAACTATTGAGAGTAAGGAGCATACACTCTACCAATGACATTCCCCCGTAAGCTGTAACCGCGATAATAAACCCGCATAACAATGTACCTAAAACTCTAGGGAAGTATATTCTTCGCGCAAAGAGTACTCCTTCTTTCACATCTACCGATTTCACAGCCCCACCCCAAACCAATATGCACTAATTAAACTTTATACTTTTTGCAGCTTGAGCCTGACACATGCCAGCGCACCCAAAACCATAAATTTGACGCCAAATTATCGTTACACATATTAAACTTAGGCGCTTATCCATACACTGACAAAACCTAACATTCATCGACCATTCTCGGAAATCCCCCCTTATAATTACACGCGGCTGAATCCTCGGATCCGCAGTTAGGTAAAAAGGGTGACCCTCAATTATAAAAAGCAGCTATCAAATCGATTAGAAAAAATCAACACCAAAAAACAATTACAAACTTAACTATACAGGTATTTAACAAATTGTATCTGGACACAGCAAAGCTCGCCACCGTCACAGCAAGAAAAGTCAACTATTGGATATTAAAAAAAAAGATAAAATACTAGTAAGCTCTTGCAACAAGATTGTCATTTCTCTTACTAGAACAGAGAGGGACGTGATTGTTATAATTTCAAATTGCTCAGGACAGCCCGTAAAAAACGAAACGATAATAGAACGCATTCACAAGGACCCTGACAATTATAAGGGCCTTTGCATGTGCATGAGCAGACTGCAGGCAAAATTTAAAAAATCTTCATATGGAGATAAACTTTTCCGCTCAGTAAGAAATAGAGGTTATTACCTGACACAATATATTCATGTAGAAACCTGATAGCCCATCAATCAAGCCCTAAGAAAATAAATACACGAAACTGACGGAAACCGAGGTAATTCCAACCTACCAGGGATGGTTCGATAAACGACTGACGGCAGATATAATCATTACACCTGCAATGTTCTCGTACATTATTAGTTATAGCTTATAAATTAATTTTTCCTTAACTTCGAAATTTTTCTAGCGTAATCCTGACAGGCACGCAGGGCAATCAATCCCTGGTCACCGGCGTCGGTGATGCCGAAAATTCGTTGAGCATGCGCTGGGTCAAGTTGGGCTCGACGGGCTGCATGAACCACGCCGACGGTGGCGGGGGTGGCGGACACGTTGCAGCCAATGGCTGGGTCCTTGGGGTCGAGAAGGACTGACAGCCGCACATCAGCAGTAGCAAGGCGGTCACGCAAAAGAGCCTGTTTACGGTTGGCATCGGACAGTTCTCGGGTGTGCTGTTGATCGGAGATGGCAAGTTGTTGCTCTGTGGTCAGGCGCTTGTCTTGTTCGGTCTGCTGCTGGCGGAGTGCGGCCTGAGTCAGATTGTTTAGATCGTCAGCCTGCAGCGCCGCCTGGCTTGCGAGCTTTCCAGCGTAACGCCACGCTTGCACCTGCCAGGCCGCGCCGAACGCAATGATCATCGCGATCAGCAAGACTGCTAGTTTCTGTGGTGTGGTCAGCATTACTAATCCTCCCAATGGGGTAGATCGACGGTCTGCCCCGCCAGATGGTGAGTGCAGTCCTCAAGAAACTGAATGCGCCCACCAGGCACGAACGAATGGCAAACCCTCGGACCGTCCGACCAGTCGTATCGGACCAGAATGCTTGGCGGGAACGTCGGCGCGTCCAAGTTCCCCATTCCACCCCCAACGTTGACCAACCCCTGCGCTGTGCGAAATACCATGGGCGATGCCGCAGACAGGGCACGGAAAATACAGACGGTCCTCCTCGGCTTGGGCAAGGTCGTGGGACCCCTTCCGTAATGCCGTCATGACAGCGCCCCACCCGCAAAGCGGTATTGTTGGATCAGATCGCCAAGCCGGTGTTCACGCTGGCCATACCCTGCACCAGGCAGGCTTGCCCAGATATTCCGGCACTTTGCGATAGCGGACTCGACTTGGCCTGCATGTACGTCCGATAGTGCGCGGCATTCGCGGATGTGCTGCAGAGCCAGCAGGTCCTGACTGATCGGACTGAAGTCAGGCAGGGCCAGTAGCGTTCGGTAGTACGGCCAGTCCCTCAACATTTGCTGGTAACGGCCCGAGGCATTCGAGGTCAGACCATTGCTGTTGATGACTTTCGAAGGACGCCCTTTTGCGAAAGGATGATCACTGAAGTCCTTGAAGATCTCGGGTTTCCTGTCGACTCCGGTGACAATGACATCGTAGCCATACAATACCGTGACCGGCGATCTACTGGTTCCCTCTGACCAAGCGAGCATATCGAGAAAGGCGAGTGCGTTACTGCTGCCCGCCTGAGCAACCGAGAGCTGTGACATTTTCCTAACTCCAAAAATCGCAACGAGGTTAGTTTCAGGTAAGTTATACAAACTGCAATACAGAAATTTACATCTTCCAACTACCCAACCTAGAACTTAAAAACATAAAGTTATTATTTGTCAAACTCTACATCATAGTTATTTGATATCATTCACTGAAAACTTTAGCATCAACGTGAAGGACAGTTGGATGACCACTAACCCCGTAGAAAAACCGGAAAAAAAAGGTTGGTTGTGGGCGTATCGAAAAGTGAGAGGTTTTGGATTTTCTAGAACTACAGCTTTTTACAGGGCCACACGCTATACCATCTTCGGAGATTCTGGAAGAATTGAAGCTAAGGTAGGGTGGGAAAAGTATCGTCTCAAAAAATGATATTCCTCCTACTAGTTATGTATGATCCATTGCCACGGAAGGCAATACCTAGCTAATTATTTACCCACTCTATAGCCACATACGAAAACTAAAAACATAGAGTATTTATTTACCCCTGATCAATTAACATTCACACCTTAAACTTAGTTAGTGATTATTAATAAATTTACCCATCAAACTACCAAGAACGTCAGCCCCCAGCTGATTTGGATGAAGGTCGTCTGTCGTGTACAGCGACAGGTTGTAACTGTTGATACCGCAGTGACCGCCCACGTCAAAACACGGAACGCCCATTTCCCGACACACATCCATCATGGCCTTGCCAATACTTTGGATGCTTAAGCCATAACTGTTCAATGCCGGCGGCGCCGGCTCAGAGCCAAATTGACCCCGGTTCGTCGGCGTGAAAAAAAACAGCTGAACCGTAGGCTTGATGGTCAGGATCTTATCGATCAAATAGCGAACGTTGCCGTGAATGGAGATCGTCTCCTTCGGATCGGCCAGGGTGCCCAATGGACAGTTACCGTGGCCGTAGTCATTCGTACCGCCCCAGGTAGTCACCACATCAATCCCGTCCAAATCACCGGCCGCCAAGTTATCCGCCATCGTACGCAACAGCTGGCCGCTGACTCCCAGATTTTTAGTTTGCTGCAACCCGGTAACCTCACACAACTTCGCCGCGTACAAATTCAGCTGAGTGAACGAGTCCCCTAATGCGCACCATTTCTTACCCCAAAACGGTGGGAGTATATTGGTCACACGTGTTAGCGATAACGAAGAATGATAGGGTTCATACCTGATAGGCAAGTCGGCGCCCTTGGTAAACATGATCTTCTCCGGTGAAGCACTGTTGGAGGAGATACGTATGTAAGCGGCATCTGCAGGTGCGGTCAGGCTGTTCAAGTTCACTATTCCAGCCAAGAATCGCTTGTCGGCGTCGTACCATGCGCCTGTCACACCTTGTGTACTGAACTGCGGTTGGGGCATGACGTTGATGGTTGATGACTTTGTTGTTGATCGGTAAGTCGCACCGTCATTAGCGACGGGAATAAAACCGGTCGCCCACCAGCCTTCAACGTTGACCTCCAAGCCATTTGTCGAACTGATATTTTTCCCGATTATCCGTGCTCTGTAATCAAACAAATTAGAGGGTGTGTCGATAAAAGAGGCATGTCGCTCAGTCACATAATCCAGTTGAGGTGACAACCCGGCGACTATGGCAGACCCCGTTTCAACAAGCGTTTTCGATAACAGGTCTTTACCAATGTACAGCCCCGCCTCGCTGCTATTACCGTTCATCTCCAGTCGGTATGGAACGTACTGACCAGGAAGCGCATCTGCAGCGACTATTGCCGTGATGGGACCTGCCCAGTTAAAGCTTACCCGCAGGTATGCAGCTCCAGCCGGAGCACTCACGCTGTTGGCACCTCCTGCGCCAGAAATAAACGCTTTAGCGGCGGTATAAAAGGCATAAGCCATATTCGCTGCTGCAGGGACAGCAGCAAGAGAGAACTTATACGTTGCGCCAGCTGCCACTGGGATGTACTCGCTACGATACCAAGACCCACCCGGAGCCGTATCTCCCCCAGTTGTCGTATTGAAGGATCCTCCCGCAACCTGCGTGGCGTTGTTGTAAAGGTTTTTACCGACCTGGATGCTGAGTGACTTTACCGGAGGCTCGATACTTGCCACCCGGGATGTCACACCACTCACGGCCGCTGCGCTTGGGTAGCGCTTGACCTCAGTCGCAACCCCGGAACTGTTCTGGTACAGAATCAAATATTCATTGTTATCGGCGGTTGGCACACTGAAGTATTTCCCCGACACCGTACCTGCTAAACCGAGCGCCGTAGTCGCATAGATTCCTGCAGATAGCTGAGCTTGACTACTCGCAATTTCAGCCCGATCTGCAGCCTCAACCACCACATTTAAAATGTCCTCGGGATCCGTCGTTACGATGTCCTTCAGCAGAGGCGCAACATACCCTCCGTAACCAATCGATACGTCAATCCTTCGTTCTTTTGCATAAAAAAACACCCGTGCGCTCGCATCCGCATGAGTCGGATTGGCAAGTGGGACAGTCGCCTCTGCGTCGCTAAACAACGCCGTAAGGATTGAGGTACCACTGCTGTAGACGTGAACGGTGGCTCCAGGCAGCAATACGCCGTCCTCAGCCCTTGCGGCAAAGAATTGAATAGGTTGCATGATGAGTCTCTGTCAGGTGATGAAGGTGATCGCCGGAGCGAAGTTGAGTTGACTGCGCACACTGCTCCAGGTGTCGTACGCTGCAGCGCAGAGGTAATACGTGGTGTCTGGCGTCAGCCCCGTGATCTGCCCGGTGCGTGATACGCCTTGATAGCCGATCGTTCCTGCAGTTGCCGGATCAAAGTCCTCCTCTGTCGAATACACAAACACATAGCCGGCCGCGTCTGGCTCAACACTGGCTGCGCAACTGACATCCGCTGTGGTGGTTCCAGTGACCGTGACGGTGGTTCCCGTAACGGGCACAGGCGCCGTATTGGTGACCAACAGCGACACCAGTGGTGCCTGGCCTGCAGCGTTTCGCTCGATGATTTCTACCCGATAGCTGCGAATGAGCGCACCATCCACCAACGCATCTTCACGTTGGTAGGTGAATGCCGTACTGGTGGTCGCCACCTCTCGCAGGACAGCATTGCTGCCCGCGTGACGAACACGTACCAAGCGATCCTCTGCACGAGCTCCGGCCACCCAGCTCACGGTGAAGTACGCCGCCTCGAAGGCACCGACCAGAGCGAGGTTTTGCGCAGTATCAGGCGCTACCCGGGCGGGTGATAACGTGACGCTGTAGGCCGTGACATCCGCCAGATCCTCAAGCGCTCGGCCGTACACGTTAAATGAGCGGAACTTGACCCAGACAGTCTTGCCGACCTGGTCGGACGTGTAGCTGTACTTCCAGACCGCATCATCCAACCGCACAAACGGTGAGCCGATCGAGTGACTGGAGATGGCCGTGCTCAGACGCCCGCGTCTCAGATAGCTCAGCTCATACCCTCCGACTCCGGTGAGCACCGCGTCACGGTAACTCAGCAATTCACCAGCCACCCAACACAGCGTGGCGCCACTATCTGCCTCAGCGGTAGTGGCGGCTGCCAACTCGGTCGCCGCTGCCAACTGAATGGACAAGGTGTTGACCGTATCGGGGTCGCTTCCGGACGCGAGCGCTGCGGTCAACTGCCCCATGCGCGCCCTGCCGTAAATCGTCTCCGCTAACCGATAGCTGTCACCATCAGCGCTGATCCAGATCTCGCAACCGCCCCAGGCTTCACCCACTCCGGCAACACCTCCCCAGATCTGCAATGTGCCGGCGGGCAGCAAGCTTTCGGGCGGATTGAACATGATCGGCGGAAGGACGGGGCCTGACGCAACGTTTTGATTGCCCTGATAACCGCTCTTGCTCTGCACGGGATAATTGGGCGCGCTGCCGACGCCCAGCAACGCATCCTCGGCCACGATCGCCAACTTACCCATTTCGTCCTCCTCGACCGAAATCAACCGGACCAGGCGCTGATGCAGGTTCAAGCCAGGATCAGTGATCGTCACCAGGTCCATGGGCTCTAGGAGCACATGCTGCCAGCCGAGGGAGAATTCATATTCGTTGCGCACGTACAGCTTGCGCTGCACCAACAACTGCGCCGCATGGGCGCCGATGGCGATATTGCAGATCTCGTACGCTTTGATGGTGTCCATCGGTTTGGAACCAAATTGCTCAATCGCAGCCTGGTCAGGCGCACGGACCACGTCCGTGTTGTACTCGTGATCGCGATCAAGGATCTCCAACGACACTTCGTTGTAGCTGTCGGCCTGGCTCTTGATCTTCAGAGAGACCGGCGGCTCACCGTCCTCTGAAAGAAAATCGTCATCGGTCAGATCCGCCACTGGCGTAATGTTCGGAAACCACGTCACACCGTTGCCGGTGACAGCCTGGTCGCCGTAGGGGATCACCTTGAGTTGACCGGCAGACCACACCAGCTCGCTGTTGGTCAGCTGCAACCAGCGCGCGATGGCCTCATTCGCCGGCGCCTGCTCGTCGAGCACTGGACTCAAGAGTAAGTTTTCAGCCAAGCAATAGTTGCGGTAGTTCGACATATCCGCGACCCATGCCGGGGTAAAGCCGATTCCGTCCAAAGGATCGAGCAAAAGCCCAGGCAGGAAATCGCCCGGGTTGGCATCCGGCAGGCCCGGCACTTGATAACGACCGTCCACCTCAAAAGTATGATTCTGTACGCCTGCGTTATCGTTGAGCAGGTACCTGCTGGAAAACACGTAGGCGGTGTCAGCGTAGGCGATCGCTTCAGTTGGGTGGCGAGTCTGAAGAAACCCCCACACGGCCTGGTCATGAGTGCCATTGGCGTAGTTCAAACCAATCTGCGCCAGTGAGGAAAACACTTCCTTGTCGCGAAAGACTCGGTGTATCGCCCCCAGCGGCCCTCGCCCGACAGCCAAAATGATGGCCGCGTAGTAGGTGTATGTCGTGTCCTTCTGGGTAGCCCCCCCACCGCCTTTACCCCCCGATTTTTTCGTCGTGGTTTTTGCGACCGCTTCAAAGTCGCTGTAGTAAATGAGGTTAGGGCTGATGCGATTACGGCCGGCGATCCAGGCGATCGGCTTGCCACTGGCACTGCTCTGGATCTGCAACGCGTTGATACGTGTCGCACTGTTGGAAATGGTACTACTGCTGCCCCCCATCGCTGACTCCATATCGGTTAAGTGTGTAATAACGCACGGTATGGCTGGAAAGCCGCTCTTCGCGCATATCCGCAAACTCGACGCCGATGTCTCGATAGGCGTGAATGATGCGGTGCTCATCGACCACCACTGCGCCGTGGCTGAAGGTCCGGCCGAACTTCCAGACCGCCACATCGCCACATTGCGGGACGTCGATCTGCCGGCCGTATAGCTCCAGCCAGCCCAGATAACGCTCCTCACTGCGATGCAGGTGCCAGTCTTGGGCGTACGCCCCAGGATCGATCCGGGGAATCAACCCGGCGGCGTGATACACCTCAATCAGCAACCAGGCGCAATCGACACCAACGCCGAGCAGGTGCTGCCGGTGCTGGTAGGGCGTGCGCAACCAACGCTCGGCCTGCGCGACCACAGCATCTCGCTGCAGTACTTCGAACGCGCTCATACGGAGGTCTCCGCGACGGGAATGAACGGCATACCCCGGTACCTCGCTCGGTTGCCAAATTTGTTGGTGCAAGCATCCAGCGTCCGTGGGCAACCCGGGTAAATCAAAAATTGATCACCCGCCACTGGCACACCTGGCAGTCCCAGGATCATCGTCACGGCGCCATCTGCCGTGAATCGGCGTACGGTTCTTGTCACACCTGCGTTGGCACCGTTCACAAAACGAATCACGCCTTGATCGAACCAGCCCTGAGTGGCCGGCACATTGGAGTTCACACGTAGAGCCGTGCTGCCGTCCTGGACCACACCCACGGTTTCAAACAGAGCGCGATTCACCCCGCAATCGGCGCTGTACACCGTGCGCAGGCAGGAGGGCTGATAGACACCCCGGGGCACCTTGGTATCCAACAGCTCGATCGGCGACTTCACTGTCACCGTCGCCTGCTCGCGGTCGGCAGGATCCACCTCGGCGACACGCCCGATAAAACGTGTGACCGTGCCCACCACGGGCGACCGCCAGTCCGCCATAAACGCTCGGACAAGGTTCAAGGTGGCCCCGTCAAAACCGCCACCGGCAATGAATGGCAACAAGGGCTCGCCGAATAAGGTGTCGTCCATGCCGGCAGTAAAGGTCACGTTCAACGTGTCGACTTCAATCCCGCGCACCGCCCGGACACCGGTGCGCTTGATCAGGGGGCCGCTGGCCGAGTAGTTCTGACCCGCATAGAAGATCTGCAAACCCGCATCGGTGTAACGCAGCACCTGGCCGCTGGCCAGGGCAATCGTGTACAAATCCGCCATGACGAAACTGCGCGCCGTGGCCAGAAAGGCTTTCAATTCAGGTGTGGCATCGATCATGGTTTGATACTCGTAAACGCGATGTTTTTGAGCTCCCAGATCGTGCGATAGGGCTGAGCCCCGTCGAGCGAATCGGCCTCGAAAGCACAGCGGAAGTAGAACGCCCCGCTCCACACCAACGCAGCGTTAATGGGAGGCGCCACCGCAAAGGTGATAAGCCCCAACTCATCCACGCTGTAGGCTGAAGTCGGAGCACCACTGACAGTCACGACGTCCACATTGACGACCCCATACACCGGCTCCACCCAGTGACCGATCTCCCGGGAAAGCTGAAATGTTCGCGTGGTGCCGTCCCCGGTGCCGAAGCGCTGAAGCGTTACCAGGTGATCGCTACGGTCAAAGAACAGAAACTCGCCAAATTGCCCTTTGCGCTGATTAAAGAACTCAATCAGCCTCGACCACTCATCTAAACCTGGGCGCTTGCGCACGGCGTTGTAGCTCAGTTGGAAAGACCAAAGCGGCGCGGGGTAGTATGCCGTTGTCCGGCGTCGACCACTGGCAGCTTTCTGCACACCGGTACTCCACTCAGGCGCCTTTTTTGAAAGCAGGGTTTGCCCGGGCAGACGCGGCAGCACACCTTCAACCGCCGCACCCATATCGGGGTAATTGGCGATCCAGCGCGCCGGCCAAAAAGGTCCTAACGACATCTCGCCCCCTAAGTTTTGATGGCGCCGTTGCGCCGCATTTTCTGCATTTCCTCGGCCAGCACCCGGGC
>Ga0247742_10001775_pt1 | contig 14604 bp, 11 predicted proteins | sample UWRJL208509C2_FD_180944 | JGI IMG/M metagenome (GOLD analysis project Ga0247742, IMG submission 180944) | Plant litter microbial communities from Arlington Agricultural Research Station in Wisconsin, United States - UWRJ-L208-509C-2 | ecosystem: Environmental > Terrestrial > Plant litter >...
TTGTCGTTTGATGTGCCGGTGAATGGCGGCTTCGCGGCCATCGTATGTCCGGAGGCGCAAGGGCAGGCGGCGAAGGGCTGCTACGACTAGCGGATAGGGGGACGAACCATGTTTCGGACGGTCGCTCGGACACTCACGCTGATGGCCCTCGCGGCTACGCCGCTATCGTTGCTCGCCCAGCCGCAGCCAGAAAGCACGCCGCCTCTTGCCGTGCCGGGCAACTACGCACGCGTGAATGGAACCGAGCTCCACTACGAGGTTCGTGGTAACGGCCAGCCGCTCGTCATGTTGCACGGCGGGGTCGATCCGTCCGAGATGTTCGGCGCGCCGCTAGTCGAGATGGCGAAACACTTCAAGGTGATCGCCATCGATGCCCGCGGCCACGGGTTCAGCAAGGATACGAGTGCGCCCTGGTCGTGCGAGCAGGCTGCCGACGATGTCGCCGCGGTGCTCACGCAGCTCAAGATCGATAAGGCGAGCGTGATGGGTTATTCGTTCGGTGGTGCGATCGCCTTGCAGTTCGCCATCCGGCATCCCGACAGGCTCGATAAGTTGGTCATCGTCTCGGCTGCGTATGCCAGCAAAGGCCAGTACCCCGAAGTCAGGACCGCGTTCGAGCAGATGCCGGCCATGGCCGATTCGATCGGCGGCGAGATCGCCAAGTCGCCTCTTGGCAAGAAGTATCCCGGCGTCGACTGGCCGACCATGATGCGCAAGACGGGCGAGCTCAACCGACAGGATTTCGACTGGTCCGCCGGCGTGCGTGGCATCAAGGCGCGGACGCTGCTCGTGTTCGCCGATGCGGATTTCATCCGGCCCGAGCATATCGCCGAGTTCTACAAGCTGCTAGGCGGCGGCCAGCGGGATGCCGGATTCGATGGGTCGCTGCGCTCGCCGAACCAGTTGGCCGTCATACCCGGAACCACGCATTACACCCTTATTGCATCGCCGGCCGTGACGCAGTATTCGACTGCTTTCCTGACGCACTAGCTCGCGTTGCGACGACTTATCGGTCCTTGACGATTTTTCGTCCTTTCTTCATGGACGCCGCCGCGTAGCGCTCTTCGCCTTCGACGAACTTGTCGTAGTAACGCACGACCATCTCGGCGACTTCAGTATTGATGACGTCGCCGTCCATCGTCGGATTGTCCACGACCATTTCCGTGGCGGCGTACATCACTTCGGTGGAGAGGCGCATCGCCACGCGCAGGGCTTCCGGGTCCGCACTCGGGTAGCGATCGCGCAGGCCCTTGTAGGACGTCTCGGCCACATCGTCATGCGAATCCAAGCGGATATGGCGGAGCGTCGGCACCGCGCGAAGCGCGCGCATGATCCACACGGCGCCAGGAAAAGCGAGTGTCGCCGCATTGATCGCGGCCTGCATGTCGCGCAGGCCACGGATGCTAGCCTCGCGTGAGCCGTCGTAGTCGAGTGCCTTTTCCTCTTCCAGCCACGCCCGATACGCCTTGTTCTGGCACTTCATCAGGCGCTCGCCGAGCTCGTTGAGGATGGCGTACTTGTTCGGAAAGTACCGATAGAGGGCAGGGGGCGAGAGGCCCGCCTGCGCACAGATCAGGTTCGTCGAGAGTCGTTCCACACCCACTTCGCCAAGCAGGCGCGAGGTGACCTCGAGAATCAACTCGAAGGTCTGCTGCGACCGTTGCTGCACGGGCTGTTGCTTGGTGTCCAGCGGGATCGCCGGACGCGCATCGGGCTTCTTCCGACGCGTAGCGCTTTTCATGGGGTGACCTCGACGAGGATCTTCGCAAGTTCTGGCGAAGAGAAGATGGTTCCGAATGATACTAATTTCACGTCAAAACTCTGTCATGTGCACACAGTAGCTTTAACTACTGTTTTCCCCAACCCCCCATCTCCCAGGTATTCCCACATCCCCTCGGGCTCGACAGAGCTGGCCGTGGCGGGTAACCGCGCGGTCGATTTACGCAGGAGTTTCAGCGCAATGCATCACGCCGTACGTTTTGGACTTGGTCTGGCTGCACTCGCAGCCGCTATCAGCGCCGCCGCGGAAACCACGGAAGCAGATATCACGAAGCAAACGACGAACCTGCAGGGCGTTGCCGTCACCGCAGGCATCGATGACCCGAATCTCGCACCGCCCGGCAGCGCGGCTGCCCTCGCGCCCACGCAGGGCAACCTGTTCGAGATCGAGCCGCAGTCGGTCCTGAGCCGCAAGTTCATCCAGACGATTGCCACGCCGAAGGCGGATTACCTTGCGCTACTCGAGCTCACGCCGTCCGCGGTGAACGCGTCGCCGAACGGCGCCGGCCTTTCAAGCAAGAGCGGCACCATTCGCGGCTTCCAGGACGGCGAATACGACGTCACCTTCGACGGCATTCCCTTCGGCGATCCGGGCGCGTTCGGTCACGCCACCACCGCGTTCTTTCCCGGACCGTCCCTGGACAAGGTGGTGGTCGATCGTGGTCCGGGTACGGCGAGCAACCTCGGTAACGCGACCTTCGGCGGCACCGTGGCCCTGTACTCGGCGCCGACGACCGACAAGCCATCCGGCGAAGTGTCCGCGATGTACGGCAGCGGTGCCACCTGGCAGGTGGCCGGTTCCGGCAACACCGGCGTGATGAACAAGATTGGCACCGAGGCCTCGGTCAACTACAGCCACACCGAGTCCAATGGCCTGATCGATGACGCTGGCTTCCGCCAGGACAACGTGTTGTTCAAAGTGAAACAGCCGCTCGGCGATAACACGACATTGACCCTCGTCGCCGATTACAACAAGGTGAAGTGGAACACCTTCACCGCCCAGCCGAAGAAGCGTACCGACATCCTCGGCCTGGAGTTCGGCGGCCTCAACAACGATCCGACGTCGCAGGGCTTTGCCAACTACAACATCGACGATCGTCATGCGGACTTCGAGTACCTCCAGCTGCATGGCGACTACGGCGACTGGCGCGTCGACAACAAGTTCTATACCTATGGCCTGCGCGACAGCGGTCCGGGTGGCGTCGACCTGCTCGGCAACACGCCGAACAGCGCGCTGTTGCCCAACGGCGGTGTCCCGGGTGCGATCAACCACAGCCGTTACCGCGCCGCAGGCGATTTCCTCACGGCCGAGAAGGACCTCGGCAGTGGCTGGCTCGAGAGCACCCTGAAGGCCGGTATCTGGGCCGAGCGCACCTATCAGGTGCAGGACCAGGTCACCGTGGATCTTTCGACGATGACGCCGCGTGTCCTCAAGGGCGAACCGAACGCCAACATCATCGATACCAGCCAGCACACGAACACGACGCAGAGCTACATCGAGATCAACTGGCACCCCACGGAGAACCTCAGCATCGTGCCGGGCGTGAAGCAGATCGTGTTCGATCGTACGCTGGACGGCGTCTCCAATTTCCTGCCTGTCGGTGGCGACGGGCACTTCGCGACCACGCTCACCTCCGTGGCGGCCAACTACCGGTTCTCACCGAACATCGCCGTGTATGCGCAGGTCGCCAAGGGCTTCCAGGCACCCAAGGTCAACGTGATCCAGGGGCCGGCCGGCCATATCGATCCGCAGACCACCACGAATTACCAGGCCGGGCTGGTCTGGAAGACCCCGACGACCGTGGCGGACATCGACGTCTACTACATCGACTTCGGCAACCTCGTCAGCAGCATCGACGAACCGATCGGTCCGGGTGGCTCGCTGATCAGCGTGTTCGTGAACCAGGGTGGCGTGGTCTACAAGGGCGTGGAAGGTGAACTGACACACATCCTCGGCGATACCGGTTTCAGCTTCACGGCGAACGGCAGCGTCAACAGCGCGTACTCCAAGACCACGCACCTGCAGATCTCCAACTCGCCCATGTCGACGGCGGATGTCGGCTTCATCTACGACCAGGGTCCGCTGTACGGCTCCTTCCTGGTCAAGTACGTGGGTACGCGTTTCACTGGCGTGGGCGAGACCAGCGGCGCCTCATACAACCCGAATACGAAGCTGCCCAAGTACAACTACACCAACTTCAATATCGGCTATCGCTTCACCCCTGACCTGAGACTGCAATTGTCGACCAATAACCTGTTCGACCACCGCACGGCGATCCAGGGCAACGGCCTGGCGAAGGATCCCACCTTCTACTACCTCGCCGGCCGCAACTACACCGTGCAGGCTACCTACACGTTCTGATCGTCAGGTTGAACAGGAAAGTCCATCGATGCATACCTTTTATTCCCTGGCGCAGCGGACCCTCGCGGTCGCCGTCGCTTCCCTCGCCATGGCCGTGCCCGCCGCCATGGCCACCGACCACGCTGCCGACGTCGATCCGTTCATCGGATCGGACTGGTTCGGCGAGGTCTTCGTCGGTGCGACCATGCCCTTCGGTATGGTGAAGGTCGGGCCCGACCTGCGTGACTACGGCTATCGCAAAGGCTTCCAGAGCACCGGCGACATCCGTGGTTTCTCGCATCTGCACCTCAGTGGCGGCTCGGGCAAGTACGAGAACGCTCGCGTCATCGCTACCACCGGTGACCTCGAACTGGGTGCTTTCCATTCGCCACGCGCGAACGAAGTGGCCAGCCCGGGTTACTACGCCGTCGACCTCACGCGCTATCAGGTCAAGGCGGAACTCACCGCCACCCGGCGCATGGGCATGCACCGTTATACCTTCGCCAAGGATGGCGATGGCCATGTGACGCTCGACCTCGATCTGCTCTACAAGGATACCGGCGAGGAATCCCAGCAGTTTCTCGGTGGCGACCTGCGCGTGGTCTCACCGACCGAGATCGTCGGCGTGGGGCACTATGCCGGCGGCTGGAACGAAGGCGGTCCCTATGATGTCTTCGTGGACATGATCGTTGACACGCCGGCGGCGTCGACACGCACCTGGCTCGACAAGGCCGTGAGTTCCGCCTCGTCGGTCCACGCCACCAGCGCCATGCCGCTCGGCGCCTCGTTCGACTATCAGGTGAAGGCGGGGCAGGCGATCCAGGCGAAGGTCGGCATCTCGTTCGTGAGCGAAGCGCAGGCCCATCGCAACGCCACGGAAGAGGCGCGCGGCTGGAACTTCGACGACGTACACCAGGCCGCCGTTTCCGCCTGGAATAAAGCGCTCGGCCGTATCGAGATCGCCGGTGCGGATGATACGCAACGCCGTACGTTCTACACGGCGCTGTATCACACGATGATGATGCCCTCCGATCACACGGGTGAGAACCCAAAGTGGAAGTCGGCCGAGCCGTACTACGACGATTTCCAGGCGATATGGGACACGTTCCGCAGCCAGGGGCCGCTGTTGACCCTGATCGCACCCGACGTGCAACGCGATATCGTGCGATCGCTGGTAGACACCTACCGCCACGCCGGCTACATGCCCGATGCACGTGTCGGCAACGACAACGGCCGCACCCAGGGTGGCAGTAATGCCAACGTGCTGGTGGCCGATGCGTACGTGAAGGGGCTTACCGGCATCGACTACGCCACTGCGTTCAAGGCGATGGTTAAGGACGCCACGGTGGCACCGGCCGATGCACGCAAGGAGGGACGCGGCGGACTGGAGACGTATAACCGGCTCGGCTACGTAGCCCAGCCGACCGAGCGCGCCGGGTCACGCACGGTGGAATATGCCTACGACGACTTCGGTATCGCCGAGGTGGCCTGCGGTCTCGGTCACACGGATGAGGCGAAGCTGTACCGCGCGCATGCCGGCAACTGGGCGAACCTGTGGGATGCGACGAGCGAGCAGGAAGGCATCACTGGCTTTCTCCGTCCGCGCAACGAAGACGGCAGCTGGGCACCGCAGTACCTGGTCCGCCGCGGCACCTGGCCGGATTTTTACTACGAGGGCGATCTGTGGACGTATTCGCTTTACGCTCCACAGGACGTGCGTAAGCTGATCACGATGTCGGGCGGTAACGAGGCCTTCGTGAAGCGACTGGATACGGTCTTCGACAACCTGCATTTCGACATTACCAACGAGCCTGGCTTCCTGATTCCGGACCTTTACCTCTGGGCAGGCCGTCCCGACCTGGCTGCCGATCGCATCACCACTTTCCTGCACCGGGCGTTCGGATCGGATCGCGCCGGCATTCCGGGCAACGACGATTCCGGCGCGATGTCCAGCTGGTACGCCTTCCAGTCGATGGGTTTCTATCCGAATCCCGGCCAGGACGTCTACCTGATCGGCACGCCGTCGTTCCGCGAATCGACGATCGATCTGGGTGCCGGCAAGACCTTTGCCGTGCGCGCGGAGAACTTCACGCCGGATGGGACGAACCGCTACGTACAGTCGGCGACATTGAACGGCATGCCGCTGGACGCCGCGTGGTTCCGCCATAGCCAGATCGCCAGGGGCGGCACGCTGGATCTGGTGATGGGGCCGTCGCCGTCCCGCTGGGCGACGAACTCGCCGCCGCCGTCGATGTCCGACGCCGACTTCTCCCTTTGCCCGCGCCATAGCCGCTGATCGACTCCGAGGATATCCATGCTTGCTCTTCGTCCGTATGTGCTGCCGCTTGCTGCAGCCGTCTCCCTAGTCGCCTCCGCCTCGCTCTTCGCTGCGACGAGCGACATCCGTATCAACCAGATCCAGGTCATCGGCACGCATAACAGCTATCACGCCGGTTTCGCCCCCAGCGCCCGTCGGGTGATGCAGAAAGAAGCGCCCAAGGAGTTTTTCGCCATCGATTACAGCCATCCGTCCTTGACCCGCCAGCTCGACGACGGCGTGCGCCAGGTCGAACTGGATGTGTTCTCGGATGCCAAGGGCGGCCTGTACCTAGACCCCGCGATCGATCACATGATCGCGTTGAACGGCCTCGCGGCCGATCCGCCGACCGCGGCGCCGGGTACCTGGGAGAAGCCGGGCTTCAAGGTCATGCACATCCAGGGTGTCGACCAGCGCAGCACGTGCCAACCGTTCACGGCATGCCTGGCCGAACTGCGCGCCTGGTCGAAGGCCCATCCGGGGCATACACCGTTGTTCGTGCTGGTCGAGACCAAGCAGGAACCGTTGAAGGCGAAGATTCCCACGGCAACGCCGGAGCTGTTCACGCCTGCCGTGTTCGACGCCCTCGACGCGGAGATCGCCTCGGTGTTCCCGCGCAACGAGATGGTCGTCCCCGACGATGTACGCGGCAGTCACGCGAGCCTGGACGAAGCCGTGCGTGAGGGGGGTTGGCCGACGATAGACAGGGCGAGCGGCAAAGTCGTCTTCCTGCTCGATCAACGCAAGATGGAAAGCGTCTACAGCGACGGCCATCCGTCGCTACGTGGCCGCCTGATCTTCACCAATGCCACGCCCGGTGCGGACGATGCCGCGTTCACCGAGTGCAACGAATGCTCGGCCGGCGAGATCGATGCATTGGTTCGCCGCGGGTATATCGTGCGCGCGCGTACTGACGATCCGGCTCAGGGGCAAGGACTGAAAAACGATGGCTCCCGCCGCGATGTGGTGCTGAGCAGCGGCGCGCAGCTGGTCAGCACGGATTACCCGGCGGGAGAGCCGTCGGAGCATGGATACTCGGTGGGCTTTCCGGGTGGCGTGACCGTGCGGTGCAATCCTGTGCTGACCCAGAAGGGACAGTGCATGGATGCCGCTTTAGGTGCCGGCCGGAAGTGATTCACGATCGATCCGTGTGACACGACGGCGTCTCGAAGCCACGAGGCGTCGTCGCTTCTGACTCAGCATCCTCTAGCAGGAGGATTCCAGCCAGGGTCCCGCTGTGGCAAGCTTCGTCCACCACAGGACAGGAGCGCCACGATGGTCACGGTCAAGGAATGGCGGCATGCGGTAACCGTATGCCTGGTGTTTGCGATGGGAACGGTTGCGGTGCAGCCGATTGACGCGACAGACGTGGCAGAGGCGACGCACAAGCTCACCGTCGCCAGCGATACGCCGCCATCGCAGGCCGACGTGAAGGAAGTGGCCGACGCTGTCCTCGATATCAATGCAGGGAAAATCCAGCGGGCCATCGATGGTCCCCTGACCGATGTCGTCAACCGTTACGAGAAGCAGTACGGCAAGAGCTCCGATGTTGTGTTCTCGGCACGCGGACCCGTCCAGGGATTGCTGTATCTGGCGACGACCGCATCCAACCATGCATTTAAAGGCAGCGGCAATGCCGTTGACGTCGGACCAGCCTGGTCCATGGCCTATTGGGCGCGTGGCTACGGCTATAGCGAGATGAATCGCTATCCGGAAGCGGAAGCTGAGCTGAAGAAAGCGCTGGCCCTGTCGCCGCGTGATGCCCAATACGCATCGGAACTCGCTTACGTGTATCAGATGCAAAAGCGCTTCAGCGAGTCGCTGGCACTCTTTGAAGGCGTCCCCGCCACGCTCGATACCATGGATGGATGGACAGATGCTGCCAAGACCGAGTTCCGCTGCAAGGCGCTTCGCGGGCAGGGCTATGATCTCGTTGAACTGAAGCGCTACGACGAGGCCCAGGCAGCCTATAGCGCGTGCATCGTGTTGATCCCGGGTGAGCCGAAGTCCCTCGGTGAACTCGAGTACATCAAGAGCATGCGGGCCAAGGGAGGCTGAGAAGACATGATCCGTCGTCATGACACGTTGTGGGTAGCGATCGGCCTGTCCGCGGTCTTGTTCGTATCGGCGTGCGTCCAGGCGCAGTCGGCGTCCCGACCCGAAGTGACCGAATGGACCTGGGAGGTGAGGCCGGACCAGGTCGATCAGAAGCTGCCAAACGTTCTGCTGGTCGGTGATTCGATCACTCGCAACTACTTTCCGGAAGTACAGCAAGAGCTCAAGGGAAGGGCGAATGTGTACCTGTTCGCTGCGTCGACCAGTCTCGGCGATCCACGCCTGGATAGGCAGCTAAAAGAGTTCGCTGCCTTGGAGGGCGTGACCTTCAACGTCGTTCATTTCAACAATGGGATGCACGGCTGGGCGTATAGCGAGAAGGAATACGCCGCGTCGTTCCCAGGCTATGTCGCGACGCTGCGACAGATTGCCGTTGGCGCGCATCTCATTTGGGCATCGACGACTCCCGTGAAGAAGGCCAGTACACCTGGCCCCTCAAACGAGCGCATCGAGGCAAGGAATGCCGAGGCGTTGCAAGTCATGACCCATGAGTCCATTGCCGTGGATGACCAGTACGGGCTGATGGTGCGCCATCCGGGTTTCTACATGGATGATGTTCACTTCAATCCGGAGGGTTCGAGCCTGCAGGGTAAGCAGGTCGTGGGCGCCATCGAAAAGTACCTGAAGTAGTTCCGGTACTAAGGCGCCGTCGCTTCGATGGCCCTCAGAAGCCGCTCGCTCGCGTCAGAGTAGCCCTGGTCCTCGAGCACGGTCGGCAATTGCTCCAACTGCGCCTGCGTCATCCCTATATTCCGGCTGATCCGTACATGCGCCAGCAGTTGGGCCTCGAGTCCCTTCGGGGAAGCGAGCGCCCCAACGGTCGCGATCTCCCTGCTGATCCAGTCCAGGTTGTCGCGGGAAAAGATATCGCCGAACACGTGTGCCTTGACGTATTGATCGGCGGCCGGTGCGAAGTCGAATACGGCGCCTTTCACGGGTACGCCAATCAGTTGGGTCTGATTCGCCGTGCCTACGCGGAGTGCGTCGTAGTCGGAAGGCAGCGGACCTGGCGCATCGCCCTCGACATCTTCGTTACCCGCGGCTTTACGGGCATCCAGCACCGAGATCAGTTCGCTCAGCGCATTCAGGCTGCGAGGGAATCCCGCATAAGCATAAAGTTGCACCAGCACCTCACGACAGGTGCTGATGGTCATGCCATCGGAAAGACCGTCGTTCAATGCGGCACGGAGCGCTTCGATATCACCGATAGCGGTCGATGCGCCGATCGCGACGATGGCAAGCTGATGTGTCGTCAGTGGACTTTCGATGGCTTGGTTCATTTGAGCTTCCTGGATGCATCATTCGGAAAGGGCAGGGCGATCACCTGACTACTCTAACCGCGGCCACCGTGCTGAAAAAACGATGCCCACGATTGCTCTCATGAACGCTATTCATCAATGTGCTTCGGCACCGCCTACGCGCGTCAACAAGGCTTCGCACGCGTCGTTCAAATGCGTGACCTGCAATTGCTTGCCTTGTTGGGCATAACGGCGACGCAGCGCCTCTATCGCCTCGACGGCGGAATGATCATCCAGATGCGCGCCAGAGCAATCCAGCTCGACCAAGGCCGGATCGTTGTCGACATCGAACATCGCCTGCAGTCGCGCCGTGGCTGCAAAGTACAGCGTGCCCTGCAGACGATAGCGGCGACCGCCGTTGGGAAGATCCTCACGATTCACGCTGAGGCGATCGGCGTGCTTCCAGGAAAAGGCGATGGCGGAAATCAGAACACCACACAGAACGGCAGTAGCGAGATTGGCGAAGACGGTGATGACGGTGACGGCGACAATGGTCAAGGCATCGGTCAGCGGCAGCCGGCGCAGCAACGGCACGCTTCCCCAGGCAAACGTCTTCTGCGCCACCACGAGCATCACACCGAGCAGCGCCGCCAGCGGAATACGCTCGATCAACGGTGAAAGAAACAACACGAAGCACATCACCAGCACGCCGGCCGTGATGCCGGACAAGCGTGTGCGCCCACCCGAGGTGAGGTTGATCATGGTCTGGCCGATCATGGCGCAACCGCCCATGCCGCCGAACAGGCCGGACACGACGTTTGCAGCGCCCAGCGCCATGCACTCGCGATTGGGCTGGCCTTCGGTGGCGGTGATTTCATCGACCAGGTTGAGCGTGAGCAGGGTTTCCAGCAGGCCAACCATGGCCATCACCAGCGCATACGGAAAAACGATCTTCAGCGTATCCAGCGTCCATGGCACCTGCGGCCAGTGCAGGAAGGGCAGGCCGCCCTTGATGGAAGCGATATCGCCAACGGCGCGCGTGTGCACACCGAACAGTTGCACGATCAGGCTGACGATGACGATGGATGCCAGCGCCGAGGGCACCACGCGGGTGAGCCGGGGCAGCACGTAGACCACGAGCATCGCCACCAGTGCAAGCCCGAGCATCAGATACAGCGCGTTGCCGGTCAGCCAACCGCCACCGGGCGCGTGCAGATGCTCCAGCTGTGAACTGGCGATCACGATCGCCAGGCCATTCACGAAGCCCAACATCACCGGATGCGGAATCATCCGCACCAGCTTGCCCAACCGGAGCACGCCGAAGAGGAACTGGATCAGGCCACCGAGCAGCACGGTGAGCAGGAAATACTCGGCACCGTGTTGTACCACCAGGGCCACGATCACCACGGCCATCGAGCCGGCCGCGCCTGAAATCATGCCAGGACGGCCGCCGAACGCTGCCGCGAGCGCCGCGATGATCGCCGCGCCGTAGAGGCCCATCAACGGGTTGAGATGAGCGACCAGGGCGAAAGCCATGGCTTCAGGGACCAGCGCGAATGCGGTGGTCAGCCCGGCCAGGAGGTTCTGGCGGACGGAGAGGGCGGAAGGGGACATATGATTTTCCTGCGCGGCGTGCCGCAGTCAGGCTCAGACCCCTGCGAAGCCCCGCACCTTGCCATGCTGCGTTGCATCAGGCAAGGCGCAGGTCAGTGGATCGACTTACTTCGGCGTCAGGCGGTACAACCCACCCGGTTGCGCGTCTTCCACCACCCAGAGCGAACCATCCGGAGCCTCTTCAATATCGCGGATGCGCTTGCCGAGGCTCCAGCGCTGGACGTCGGTGGCGCCGCCCTTGCCGTCGAAGGTCACCCGGATGATGCCCATGGTGACGAGACCACTGATCAACGCGCTGCCATTCCACTGCGGGAACATGCTGCCCTTGTAGAACATGAGATTGCCCGGCGCGATCACCGGCACCCAATAGATCACCGGCTTGACGAGATCCGGACGCGTATCGGGGCTGGGGATCGGCACGCCGTTGTAGTTCATGCCATACGAAACCAGCGGCCAGCCGTAGTTCTTCCCGCGCTGGATCAGGTTGAGTTCGTCACCGCCTTTCGGGCCGTGCTCGAGTTCCCACAGGCGACCGTCAGGACCGAAGGCGAGGCCATACGGCGTGCGGTGGCCGACGCTCCATGTTTCGCTCGGCGTGAGGTTGGGGCCAGGGAACGTATAGGTGCTGACCACGGGCGCCGTCTTGGCCGCCTCGGTATCGGTCGCCGGATCAATCAGCGGAATGGTGGGCGTACCGATCTTGCCTGCCCACGGATTGCCCGGCGCGGGTTTGCCGTCGAGGGTGAGGTGAAGGATCTTGCCCACCGGCTGGTTGGGATCCTGCGCGGGCGTGAAGCGCTGGCGATCGCCCACGCTCAGGAAGAGGCTCTTGCCATCCGGCGCAAACGCGATCTGTGCACCGGCCTGGCCGCCCTTGCCCGTGGGCATCTGGCGCCACAGCACCTGGAAGTTATCCAGCCGCGCCTGGTTGCCTTCGAGCACGAGCTGACCTCGACCCATGGCAAGGCCGCCACCGTAGTCACCGGGCGCGACATAGGTGAGGTACACGTTGTGGTCTTTGGCGTAGTGGGGCGAGAGGAAGACGCCCAACATGCCGTTCTGGCCTTCGAAATAGCTGGCCGGCACGCCCTTGATCTCGGTCTTGGCGCCTTGCGGGGTTACCAGCTGAAGGCGGCCGACTTTCTCGGTCACCAGCATGCGGCCATCGGGCAGGAAGGCGATGCGCCAGGGCAGATCGAGGCTGGCCACCTTCGTGACGGTGAACGGAAGGTCGGGATCGGGTTTCTGATCGCCTGCATTGGTCTGCGCATGAGCCGCGCTTGCCAGCAGCGCCGCAACCCATAATCCGTGTGCCAGCTTCACCATGTGCCTGTTTCCTTGCGTCCGAGTGACCCGGTCGATAGTAGTGTCCTGGGTGCCACTTGGGTGTGACGGTTTCTTTAACTCGTCCTGTGAGCCAGGCCACACTTTTGACGTGCCGGTTGTAACCGGCAGCCTCTAGCGACCGAAGAAATCTAGAGCCGTCCGGCTCCTTCGGAGAACTGCCCATGAAGACCTCGAAAAAACTTGCCGTCGGTATCGCCGGCGTGCTGGCGACGACTGGCGCCGTCCACGCCCAGGATCGTCCGCTCAACCTGCGCGGATTCGATTCCCCGTACGTCTATGTCATGTCCAATGACATCCAGAACAACAGCGTCGCGGTGCTGCGTCGCAATTTCTTCGGCGGTCTGGAAAAGCTCGCTGTGGTTTCAACCCAGGGAAAAGGCGTCGGTGTGGGCACCACGGCGCCGCCGCCGGATCCGCTCGGCTCGCAGAATGCGCTCATCAAGAGCGACGACGGACGGCTGCTTTTTGTCACCAATGCGGGCTCCAACCAGGTTTCGGTGTTCGCGATCGAAGGCAGTCGCCTGCGCCTGATCGACATCCAGCCGACCGGCGGGACGTTCCCCGTCAGCGTGGCGCAGCGAGATAATCGGCTGTACGTGCTCAATAGTGCGGGTACGTCCAGCGTGACGGTGTTTCAGGTCCTCCCGAATGGCCAGCTTGTCGCGTTGCCTGCGGAAACACGGCTGCTCGGCACCGACGCGCCGCTTGTCGGCAACCAGCCGAACGTCGGCATGACGCCGGCGCAGCTTCAGTTCTCACCGGACGGTAACTGGCTCGCCGTATCCATCAAGGATGCCTCCGCCAAGGGCTGGTTCGAGCTGTTTGCCGTGGGCCGCAATGGCAGCCTCGGCAAGGACCCGGCGATCACGCCTTCCAACGATCCGCAACCGTTTGGCTTCGACTTCGATGCTCGCGGTCACCTGGTCACGTCGCAGGCGGCAGGTTCGGCGGCGAGTTCGTTCTCCGTCGCACGTAACGGTGCACTGACGCCGATCTCCAGTGACATCGCCAATGGCCAGGCCGCCGCATGCTGGCTGACGGTATCGGGACGCTTCGCCTTCACGGCCAACGCAGGCAAGGGCAACATCAGTGGGTATCGCATCGGTAACGATGGCTCGTTGACCTTGCTCGACGGTGGCGTGGTCGGCAAGCTGGAAGCCGGTGCCGCGCCGACCGATCTCAAGGCGTCGGCCGATGGCCTGTTCCTCTACGTGGGCAATTCGCTGGGTGGCAACATCGACACCTTCCTGATCCTGGCCGATGGTCGCCTGCTGCAGGTCGGCCAGACCCCAGTGTTTACCGGTGCGTCGGGCATGCAGGGCATCGCGCTCTGACTAGCTGACCGAATCCACGCGTCGCCTTACGTGCCTAAGCCCGGCTGTCGGGCTCGGGCACGTATAGCGTGCACAGCGCCGCGATAAGGAGGCTGGCTCCGCCCAGGCCGAGCGCCCAGATCGGCTGGTTGTGAAAGCACAATCGCAGCAGCAGACCGAGCACGCTGGCGGCGAGCACCTGCGGAATCACGATGAAGAAATTGAAGATGCCCATGTAGACGCCCAGTTTTGCTGTTGGCAGGGTGTCCGAGAGCAGAGCGTACGGCAGGGACAGGATCGACGCCCAGGCAAAGCCGACACCCACCATCGAGGCGAGCAGCCAGTGGGGATCGCGGATGTAGAGGAACGACAGCAAGCCCGCGCCACCCAGGCACAGGCTCACCACGTGACTGATGCGCAGGCCCCAGCGGCGGACCATCAGAGGAATAACCACCGCGGCCAGGGCACCGAATCCGTTATAGGCGCCGAACAGCACACCGACCCAGTTCGCACCCTCGTTGTAGAGGGACGAACTGGTAT
>Ga0247742_10001776_pt1 | contig 14603 bp, 10 predicted proteins | sample UWRJL208509C2_FD_180944 | JGI IMG/M metagenome (GOLD analysis project Ga0247742, IMG submission 180944) | Plant litter microbial communities from Arlington Agricultural Research Station in Wisconsin, United States - UWRJ-L208-509C-2 | ecosystem: Environmental > Terrestrial > Plant litter >...
CGTTGTAGGAATTGGTGCTTCTGCAGGCGGACTCGACGCTTTTAAAAAGATTCTAAAAGAAATTCCTGTAGATTCAGGGATGGCTTATGTAATCGTCCAACATCTTTCTCCGGATCATGACAGTAATCTTACAGAGATACTGGCACAGATAACCGCAATACCCGTACACGAAATCATAAATGATATCAACCTGGCACCCGATAATATTTATATTATCCCGGAAAACAGTATCCTGACGACCCAGGACGGCGTATTAAAACTCGCACCACGGGACCGCTATTCAAAGCGTTCCATGCCAATTGACATTTTCTTTAAATCATTAGCCGAAGTCCACAAGAGCTTCTCAATCGGGGTGGTACTCTCAGGAACAGCCTTCGATGGTACTAATGGTCTAAAGGAAATTAAGGAAGTAGGTGGGGTCACTATAGCACAGGATCCCGAATCGGCCCTTTTTAAAGGGATGCCCCAAAGTGTGATCGACGCAGATGCCGCAGATTATATATTGGCACCGGAAAAAATACCCTCCCAGTTACTGCATATCCGCAATAGTTATGTGGCGAACCATGCCTATGTGGAAGAAGAACAGATTCCTAAGGATGAAGAGGATATTTTAAAACAGATTATAAAATTGATTTACCTGCGTACCGGCAACGATTTCAATCACTACAAACAGCCAACAATCCGCAGGAGAATAGCCAGAAGGATGGTAATTACCAAAAAAGAAGAATTGGTAGATTACTTTAATCTGGTGCGTAATGATAAAACAGAACAGGATGCACTATTCAATGATATGCTGATTCCTGTAAGTTATTTCTTTCGGGATCAAAAAATATTTGAATCTCTAAGTGAGGATATATTCCCACAACTGATCCAAAACGTAGCCAATAAAAACCTTCGCGTCTGGGTAGCTGGTTGTTCAACAGGAGAAGAAGCCTATTCATTGGCTATAAGCATCTATGAATACCTGTCCGAAAAAGGAAGGGAAGATATACGTGTGCAGATATTTGCATCCGATATTTCTGAAAAAGTAATAACCAAAGCAAGGGCTGCAGTTTATACTCCACAGGATTTACAGAATGTTTCTGAAGTTCGCCTGCACAATTATTTTACAAAGACAGATGGTAACTATCATATCAGTAAGGTAATTCGTGATATGTGCGTATTTGCAGTACATAATTTTATAAAAGATCCACCTTTTGCCAAAATGGATTTGGTAACCTGCAGGAATGTCCTGATTTACCTCGATGCCTTTCTACAAAATAAAGCATTGGCAACTTTTCATTATGCACTCAAAGACAAAGGGTTTTTGTTTTTGGGAAAATCAGAAACTGCTGCCTCAGCGACCAATCTATTTGAGCCGGTTGCAAAACATGAAAAGATATATGTGCGTAAGTTTGCACCGGGACGGTATGTCCCACAGTCTTTCAAACCGGCTAATCCGTTACTGGAAAAAATTGTCCCTGTTGAAAATAAGAATCCTTATGAGACAGACTTCAGGAAAATGGCCTCTGATATCATTTTCTCTCATTATACACCTGCAGCCGTAATTATAAATGATCACCAGGATATTATCCATTTTCATGGAGATACCAGTCCTTTTTTATTGCCATCTCCGGGCAAGCCCAATTTTAATGTGCTTAAAATGGCAAGAGAAGGTATCGCATTCGAATTGCGGAATCTCTTACTCAAAGTTAAAAACGACAGGGAGAAAATAATAAAGGAAAATATAACAGTAAAGAATCAAAATTATCTTGCTACTATAGAGGTAGTCCCCCTGGATAATGCAGATAACCACCTGCTGGTACTTTTTAATAAGGTTAGTATACCAACGCCGGACAAGTCCGCCAATAAAGGTATAGATGCAGACCAACAACGTATCAAGGATCTTGAACGTGAACTCGCCCAGCTACGCGAAGATATAAAAAGAGTTACTGAAGAGCAACAAACGGCCTATGAGGAACTACAGACTACCAATGAGGAGCTGCTAAGCAGCAGCGAAGAGCTTCAGGCATTAAATGAAGAGCTGGAAACATCAACCGAAGAGTTGCAGTCAAACAATGAGGAACTTGTATGCGTAAATGACGAGTTAATGGACCGCCAGGACCAACTGATGTCATTACGGCATTATTCGGATTCTATAGTCAGGACAATCCGCGAACCGTTGATCGTATTGGATAAAAGCCTTAGGATTAAAAGTGTAAATCCTGCATTTTATAAATATTTCAGGACCACAGAACTGGAAACAGAGGGGCGTTCATTATTTGAATTGGGCAACAAGCAATGGGATGTTCCTGAATTAAGGGCCCTGCTTGAAAAAGTGCTGCCCGAAAAAAGTAATATAGTAGATTATAAGATAACAGCCGTTTTCCCGGGTATAGGAGAAAGGATCATACTGCTTAATGCAGCCCGTGTCCTGGATGCAAAGCCAAATGAATTAATACTTTTGGCAGTAGAAGATGTTACAGAAGTCTCATTGGCATACAAAGTAATTACAGACAAAAATAACGAACTGGAATTGTACAATGAGCAGCTGAAATCTTTTAGCTGGGCAGCCAGCCATGACCTGCAGGAGCCGCTCAGGAAAATATACATGTTCAGCAAACTGATTTTGGAAGAGGAAAAAAACCTTACAGAAAAGGGGCAGTATAATCTGGAAAGGATCACCAGGTCTGTTGCAAATATGCAGCAGCTGATAGATGATCTTATGGGATATACCAGTACCATCGCAATAGAAAAGAATTTTAAGGTAACAGATCTGAATACGCTTGTCAAAAAAACAATTACAGGGATAAAGGAACTCATTAAAGAAACCGGAACGGAAATTGTAGTGACTTCTTTACCACATACTGTAAGCGTTTTACCACAGCAATTCCAGCAATTATTTACAAACCTGATCGTAAATTCAATACGATATGCAAAGGAAGATCAGTCGCCACATATAAAAATCCAGGAAGATGTTGTCACAAAAGAGGAGATTATTGCTCTCGGAGGCGATCCCGATATCAAATACTTTAAGATCCTTGTCAGTGATAACGGGATCGGTTTTAATCAGGCCAGTGCCGAAAGAATTTTTGACGCCTTCTTCAGGCTACACAGCAAAGATAAATACCGCGGTAGCGGCCTCGGTCTCACTCTCTGCAGAAAAATAATGGAAAACCATAACGGATTCATTAAAGCAGAAAGTAAAGAAAACGAAGGTACAGTAATGCATATTTACCTGCCTGATATAAAAACGAAAACTAAATAAATGTAAAAAGGCCGTCTGAAAAGATGGCCTTCTTATTTTAAAGAATAAGCTAATCAGCAGATGCATGAAGCAATTGCCCATGTTTGTTTCAGTCGGTGTAAATCCCAAAATCAATATCAGCAATATTCTTGAAGTAGCACTGCAATTCCTGCCATTCGAAGAAATGGAAGTTTTAGATGAACTGCAAAAATTAATGGCGCAGAGTGACGAAAATGAAATAAATAAAGATTTTAGAGAGTGATTCCGTATTTGAGAAATTAACAGCCACTTATTATGATAATCAAAACCTTTATAAGTGGTTCTTAATTCAAAAAAAGTGAAAGTAAAATATCCGAAAAATCACACAAAAATCACATTATAAAGAATTAAAAATAATTACAGATAAAACTTACAATTAGTTCCGTTTTTTTGTAAGAATATCAAAGCCGGGGCATAGTCGTATTAAAGCCGTACTAAAGTCGTATCAAAGCCGTACTTTACTATCATCAAAATTTGTAAGAATCACTCTCAAAAAAATAGTCTTAAAAAAGCTTCATTTTGTAATAAAATAAACATAAAAAAATACTCCGTTTCGATCGGTTTAGAACAAAAAAATTGATATTCAGCAAGCAGCTTGGCAGTGCGATAAATGAATAAAAAGTTTTCAGTTTCTACACACAGGGCTTTGTAATTGTACGCGCAATCCATCCTCCCGAAGTAATCGGGAAGTGCCTGAAAGGCGGGGTAGTTACCTTGTTTTTGTAATTTCTTTATTAACATCCTTATAAGTTGATAATGTATTGCTTTTTTGTCTCTAAAATAATATCATTAAACCATTAACACTTTCACGTTTTCTCTCTATAGTATTAATAGAATCTCATTACTGCCTTTCTAATGAGTTGGTTTATAGCAATCTCATAATATTATATCTAAATACTATAAAAAAATGTTACGTCTCTATAGTAGTTTTGGATTATTGATAAAATAAAAAATTCTAAAAAAAAGCGTTATGAAAAATTCAACTTCTAAGACTGCAGCAAAAGCTACTACGGCAGCATCTAAAAAAACAACAAATTCCAATGCAACGGCAACAAAAACTGCTGCTGCTAAAACAACTGCTACAAAAGCACCTGCTTCCAGAGCAAATTCAAAAGCAGGAATTGTAAAACCAAAATCATCTGCTGCAGAAGGTTTGAGAGATCTTTTTGTTGATAGCCTTAAGGATATTTACTGGGCAGAGAAAGCACTGACAAAAGCACTGCCTAAAATGGCTAAAAATGCTACTACTGAGAATTTGGTTACTGCAATTAATGATCACTTAGCAGTGACAGAAGAACAGGTAAGAAGACTGGAGCAGGTTTTTGAACTGGTAGGGGAGAAAGCTGTTGCAAAAAAATGTGACGCAATGGACGGACTGATCAAAGAAGGTGAAGGTATAATGGAAGAAACACAGCCTGGGCCTGTGCGTGATGCAGGAATTATTGCGGCTTCCCAAAAAATAGAGCATTATGAAATTGCAACTTATGGTACCTTGGTAGCTTTCGCTAAAACATTAGGGGAAGATGAAGCTGCTGCTTTATTAGAGCAAACGCTGGGAGAGGAAAAAGATGCAGATACTACATTGACAGAAGCAGCATACAATACAATCAATTTTGACGCTTCTGAAGAAGATGAAAAATAAATTTGATTTGGGGTTGTTTTTAGGACCTGTGTTTTATAACATTTATGAGGCACAGGTTTTTTAAAAAATATTCCAAAAATAAAATAATCTGAATTGGATTAGTTGTTAAATCAAAAGTCATGGCAGTAATGTCATGGCTTTTTTTAGTTTCCTGTAAATTTGTCCAAAAACATTCGATCAGGATTAATTTTGTGTTGCGGGAAGTAGTACTATAAATACAGCACCTTCTTTTTCGCTGGCAAGCGCATAAATATCACCATGGTGGTTTTGGGTTATCTTTTTACACATCGCGAGCCCGATACCTGTTCCTGCATACTCCGTTTTGGAATGCAGTCGCTGGAAAATATTAAAGATCTGCTCCGCATATTCCTGGTTAAATCCAATGCCGTTGTCGCGTAATTCTATTTTATAATATATCCTTTTAGGATCACTGATATGATGTTGTATTCTTTCTTCTTCAGTTACTAATTTAGTAGTGATGGTGATAACCGGACTGATATGTTCCCTGGAATATTTTAATGAATTGGAAATGAGATTTCCAAAAAGCTGTGACATCTGGATTGGGATTGCATCGATTGTCGGCAAACCATCATAATTAATTACAGCATTTTTTTGTTCTATGATTAAATCAAAGTCGGCGAGTATATTTTTTACAATTTCATTCAAATCTACAGCTACAAACCCGTCATTCTCTTTTGAAAGCTGTGAGAATCCTAATATATCACGGATAAGATTGGTCATCCTGTCTGTGGAGGTGTGGATCCTGTTGATGTAGTTTCTGGAACGTTCATCAATAGTGTCTCCTATATTGTCCTCAAGCATCCTGATAAAAGTACTGATCTTACGTACGGGTTCCTGTAAATCGTGTGAGGCGATATAGGCAAACTGTGCAAGCTCAGAATTGGATTTTTGAAGATTCTGATTGGCCTGTGCCAGGTCTTTATTGGCAGCCACCAATTCTTCAGTCCTGTTTTTTACCTGAAAAGCCAGTTGTTGCTGTAATTCTCTTTCTTTGGTAATATCCTGTGCACTGCCCCTGAGCACTGAAGGATTTCCCTCTCTGTCATACAATACTTCGGCATGTGCCTGTATTATACGGACCTGCCCTGTACTATGATTGATTATAGGATGTTCGTTTCTATATATTCCGTTCCCATCTGGGCTGATCGCTTCGTTTATTTTATCAGCAACCTGCTTTCTGTATTCTGGTGGTAGTGGATTGAATGCTTCTTTAGTATCTTTTGTTATATCCCCGGAAAAACCAAGCCATTCCATAAATCGGGGGGAATAGCTAAATTGATTGGTGATAATATTAAATTCCCAGGTAGAAAGCTCTGCCATTTCGATTACGCCGCGTAACGAGGATTCACTCATTTCGACCTTCTTTCTGGATAATACCTGTTGGGTGACATCCATGGCAACTACAAAAACTCCCGAAATAGGGTTGTTGTTTTCCTGATAAGGCTGGTAGGCCAAATCAACATAAAAAGTATCAAGCTTACCGTCTCGTACCAGATTCACTGCAACTTCATTTGCTATATAGGGTATCCCGGTTTCAATAACGTCATAAAGTAATTTATCAAATCCCTGCCCTTTAAGTTCAGGAAGCGCTTCGAGTAATGGTTTCCCTATAATATTTTCAGGAAGCCTGCCTGCAAGTTCTCCATAAAAAGGATTGGCCATAGTGAATGTAAGATCATCGTTGCTTAATATAGCAATACCTACAGGGGACTGCTCAAATAAAGAGAGCAATTGGTTTTGCTTTTCGGCAATTCGCTGATTGGCAAAATTAAGATCCGTCACATCAGCGGCTGTATTCATTACACCATAGATGCTACCCTTGCTGTTATAGAGCGGAGTAAAGGTATAATTGAAATAGAATGGTTTTCTTTCTCCGGAGACAACCAGTTCCAGATATTGGTTTTTAGCGTTGTATGGAATTCCGGTTGTGTATACCCGGTCAAGTTGTTCAAAGATTTCCTGATTAATAAGTTCAGGAAGTATTTCAAAGTAGGATTTGCCAATAACATGATCGCCTTTACCCCATATATCGAGGATGGTCTGGTTGGCAAATTCAATTTTCATATCCTTACCGGTATAAATTCCGATGGGAAAAGGAGCGCTTTCAACAATGGAGCGAATGTCTTTCTCTTTTTCTGTAAGTTCATTCAATAACTGTATTTTTGGGGTAGTTTCATTACAAACTACAAGTACCCCTTCGATACTTCCATCATGACCCATTACAGGACTATAGCTAAAGGTCCAGTAGACATCCTCAAGTTTACCATTACGATAAATAGGCAGCAAACGGTCTTCATTCCATGTAGATTCGCCGGTACAACGGACGTGCTGTATCATAGGCGAAATGGAATCCCAGATTTCAGGCCAGCAATCTTCTCCTTTTTGTCCCAGTGCTAAAGGATGTTTATTTCCATCACCAAGACTTGGGCGGTACGCATCATTATAAAATTGTATAAGATCATCACCCCACCATAGAAACATCGGAAAGCGGGATGAAAGTACTACAGAGATCATAGTGCACAGACTTTGTGGCCATTGATCAGGACTGCCGATACTTGTTGAAGCCCAGTCGTAGTTACGGGTAATTTCACCCATTTCGCCACCGCCATTTAGAAAAGGATAAGTAGTATGAGAGTATTCTTTTTTCAATAGTTACAGGATTGATTGAAATAAATTAACAAGTTCATTAAAATCATTGGGCTTTGTAATGAAATCATGCGCACCTAATGCTTTTGCCTGTACCTTAATTTCTTCATGAGCAGAAGTGGAAAAAATAATTACCGGAATGTCTTTCGAGTTTTCTATTTTCTTAAGTTCTACAAGAAACTCCAGTCCGCCCATAGCAGGCATATGAAGATCCAGAAATATCAATTCCGGAATTACTTCCTGTTTAGCTAGTTTATCGAGTGCCTGCTTGGCATATTTTATAGAATAATACTGTCCGGTTTCCGATACTTTATTAAGTGCAGCCTGAAAGATTTCCCAGTCATCATCGTCGTCGTCGATGAGTAAAATGTTATTATATCTCATGCCATAAAATTACAAAAACGATATAACTAAGAAACTATAAAATGTTACAACATATCCATATAAGTTTATACTCACTTACTGTTTGGGCCAAAATATAGATTGCTATCGCAGCTTTTTTGAATAGTTATCTTTTATCTGCTGGTTGATATAAGTGGTAAGTCCGATGCCTTTTTTAGCGAGTTTTTTCATAATCTCAATTGGTAACCGTCCTGTGCTTTCATACGTATAGAGATATACGCTGCCATCCTCAAACATTATTTCTATGGCCTCATCTGATATTTCATAAGCCGTAATACCTGAATTACCATTCTTATTTTTATATTTTTCCATGAAAACCATCTTTTATATTGCCATTCCATTATCAAATACTATACTAAATATAACCTTATTTAGGTTCTTATAATCAACGAACAACCAATCTTTTTTAGTGTATCTATAAAATGGATATACGATAAAATCTTAATGCAGGATTTAATTAATCAATAAATTCTGTAAATAATAATAGAATTGCTGGTAATGGAATGCTAATGACGGGCGGGAATAAAAATGAAGATTAGAGTATTTTTCCAGAGAGTACCTCGTACAATTTCTCGGGAATTTGATAAAAATCGGTCGATATTGCAGGTTTAGGAAAGAAAAATCGGGCGCCAAACTCAAGGCATTTATTAATATAGAGTGATGTAGTAGAGGTAGAGTATGCAAAGGTAGCAATATCTTTTAACGCAGGATCTCTCTGAATGGCTTTCAGTGCCTCGAGGCCATTTACCAGAGGCATATTAATGTCAGTTAGTATAATATCAGGTTTTCTCTCGTTTTCATCCTTTAAAAGGTCCAGAAGTTCTTTTCCATTTTTCACGACCATCACTTTTATAAAAGCAGGATGTGCGAGAAAACTTTCCAATATCATTTCACTGTCGTCAATATCGTCCTCTGCGATAAGAATATGCAAATCTTTAAGTACTGCCATTTTAGTATGATTTTGGTTTTGCAGATTCCTTTTTGGAAGTCTCTGTTTCGCTAAAAAAAAGACTAAAGTAATGAATATTTCATTATAAAAACATTAGACCAAAATCATTATTGGATAGTGATAGGGATGAGATTCTGTAATACTAAAATGCACTATTGTAAATAGTGTGTTATATAGCTTATTATAAGTACTTTAAAAAGTGATTCTGACTTGTATCATATCCAAATTAATTACTTTCCTGATGTGCTGCCGGAATCTTTAAATTATGTAAAAATTTAAATTTTTAATCCTATTTGGAAGTAGGTGTATTCTTGCCTATAATGAAAATAAAAAATGTGCCTGAAAGCCTAATTAACTATTGGTTGGTGTTTCTATAGTACATATCCCAAAGTTTATTCCTGAATTTATTAACAGGATCAAACTTTTTCTTGATCCTGAAGAAGTTATCGGAATAAGGATATGCTTTTAAGAATTGCTCAGGAGTGCATAAAAGGGATGCTTTTAAATATAAACCGGAAGACGTAACTTTTTTTGTAAATTATATAAGTGATAAAACAGATGGATATCCGAATTTTGAGAGGTACTTTAAATGTTTAATTTAAATAGATTTATCATGGAAGACAATCATAAAGAATATAATGAAAACAACAGCGAAGATCAGTCTAAAACTGCTGCTGGGACTGGTAATAATCCTAAAAATATAGATAGCGATAATGCTGGGAATAAATCATTTGAGAAATCGCCCAATAGTAATTATGACCGTAATGCTACTACAGGAAGTGGATATAGTGAAGCAGAACGCGAACTTAACGATGGTACTAACTCACAAAATCCTGCCACTCCTAATGCCGTTGATAATGGTAGCCAGGAACTGGTAGATAAATATAATATCAACGATAAGGCATATTCAGACAGCAGCAAAAAGGATTTTGTAGAGACGGTTTCTAAATTTCGTCATGCGGATGAAGAGAGCGAAGACAATGTATAGTTGTTTGTAAATCACCCCGCCCTTTGTGCACCTCCCGATTACTTTGGGAGGATGTAGTGCGCGTACATAGTTTGTGGAAACTATATCTATAAAATATCAGCGAACGATTTTCGAAATCTTTGGAGCAGTTTCCTTTATAAACAAAAAATCCTGCAAAGTTTTACTTGCAGGATTTTTTTATAATTTAAAAGTTTTGGACTTTAAAACTTTTGTTTTTTGCTTTATTTTATCAACTCGAAGCTTCTTTTTACGAAAGCAGTAAGCTCTTCACCTTTTAGAAGATTTTGTGATAGTTTTGCAAGATCAAGCGCCTGTTTTACAAGGTGTGACTGCGTTTCTTTATCTGTAGTATTCAGGATAGCTGTAGCCAGTTCTGAATTTGTATTTACTACAAGGTTGTACATTTCCGGCATATTGCCCATTCCAAACATACCGCCTCCACCTGACTGGCTCATTTCCTTCATTCTTCTCATAAACTCCGGTTGGGTAATAAGGAAAGGAGAAGCATTGCTGTCTAATGGTTCCAATTGTACAGAATAGGTAGGTTGTGGTGCAACGCCTTGTATTATTGTTTTAAGGTTTTCTTTTTCCTCATCAGTAAGCTTGGAAATAGCTGTTTCGTCTTTTTTGATCAGATTGTCGATGTGGTCAGAGTCAACACGTACAAATGTAATGTCGCTGTTATCACCTTCGAGTTTCTGGATCAGGTGTGAGATGATAGGAGAATCAAGAAGTATTACTTCGTAACCTTTATCTTTTGCAGCAGCAATATAACCATGCTGCGCTTCTTTATTTCCGGTATAAAGCACTACGATTTTTCCGTCTTTGTCAGTCTGGTTTCCTTTGATAGCTTCTTTCAGTTCTTCAAGCGTGAAATACTTCCCGTCTACAGTAGGATATAAAACAAATGAACCTGATTTTTCATAGAATTTAGGCTCTGAAAGCATACCATATTCCAGGACAATTTTAATATCGTTCCATTTTTTCTCAAAGTCCTCACGGTTCTCGGTAAATAATGATTTCAATTTATCTGCTACCTTACGGGTAATGTAGTTTGAGATTTTCTTTACTGCACCGTCAGCCTGAAGATAAGAACGGGAAACGTTCAACGGAATATCCGGAGAATCGATAACACCTTTCAGCATGGTCAGGAATTCTGGAACGATACCTTCTACGTTATCGGTAACATATACCTGATTTTGGTACAATTGGATTTTGTCTTTCTGGATTTGCAAATCGGAAGACATTCTTGGGAAATAAAGAATACCGGTAAGGTTAAAAGGATAATCCACATTCAGGTGAATGTTGAATAAAGGCTCCTCAAACTGCATAGGGTATAATTCACGGTAAAAGCTCTTGTAATCTTCATCAGATAATTCTGTAGGAAGTTTAGTCCATGCAGGATTAGGGTTATTGATGATGTTGTCAACTTCAACTTCTATTCCTTCAGTTTTAGTTTCTTCTGTAGCATCTTCAGTTGAAGCCTCAGGGTTAGGAAGTGTCTCTGTCCTTGTTCCAAATTTAATCGGAATAGGCATAAACTTATTGTATTTGTTTAATAAACCGCTGATTTTGCTTTCTTCAAGGAAGTCAAGAGAATCTTCAGCAATATGCAGTATAATTTCTGTTCCGCGATCTGTTTTGTCTGAAGGCTCCAGTGTGAATTCTGGGCTTCCATCACAGATCCAGTGTACTGCAGGTTCATCTTTATAGGATTTGGTTATAATTTCCACTTTTTCTGCAACCATAAATGCAGAATAGAAACCAAGACCAAAATGTCCGATGATACCTGAATCTTTGGCAGTATCCTTATATTTTTCCAAAAACTCTTCGGCACCTGAGAAAGCTACCTGGTTGATGTATTTTTCAACCTCTTCACCGGTCATTCCAAGTCCCTGGTCAATGATGTGAAGTTTCTTGCCTTCCTTGTCGATTTTAACCTCTATTTTTGGGTTGCCATATTCTACTTTGGCTTCGCCAATACTCGTAAGGTGTTTTAATTTAAGGGTTGCATCAGTTCCGTTCGAAACCAATTCACGTAGGAAAATTTCGTGGTCACTGTATAAGAATTTCTTGATTAAGGGAAAGATGTTTTCCACCGAAACATTAATTTTTCCTGTTGTCATATTTTTAGTGTTTTAAATTTTATTTTATTGGTTTTGTTGTTTTCAAATAGGATACCAATTGGAAGCAAAATGACAAATTGTCGCTAAATGTTAATTTTAATACCTATTAGTCAAATTTCAAAACAAATACTTTGAAGGGAGATTGTATCTTTGCACCAGTATGAATTTTTAAATACACCCAAAACATGAGAAAAATAATTGTATTAATCGCATTTGCAGCAATGATTGCATCTTGTAAATCAACATCTGCGACAAACACCAAACAGGACAATAAGTCACAAGTTGCCATCAAAGGGGACTGGACATTGAGTTCTGTAAGTTATCCTGGTTCCGAGTATATCAAAGTAACATCGTTTCAGCTGGCTGATTCCAAATGTTTTGTAGGTAGTGCCTGGAAATTTGTTTCCAACAACAACAAAGGGACTATGGAATTAACACAGGCAAACTGTGGAGGCTTCAGCTCTCCAATCACATGGTTTGTAAATAAAGAAGGGCAATTTGTACTTAAAGTATTAAATGCGGGTGAAAAAGCCAAAAAAGTAAGAGAGGGGTATGTACTTACTCTTGCAAACCAATCTGAGACATCATTCCAACTGATTGACAGAATTGATGTAGGTGGAAAAATTACAGATGTTGTATACCAGTTCCAGAAAAACTAACTAATTAAACTCAAAACAAGATGAAAAAAGTATCCGTTATAATAATAGCATTAACAATGACTATGGGGTCAGTATTTACGAGCTGTGAGGCTGTAAAAAACACAAACAATACACAAAAAGGAGCCGGAATAGGAGCTGTTGGTGGAGCTGTAATAGGCGGTATCTTAGGTAACAACCTAGGAAAAGGCGGTAATGGTGCACTTGGTGCTGTTCTTGGTGGTGTAGTAGGTGGTGTTGCCGGTGGTGTTATCGGTAATAAAATGGACAAACAGGCAAGAGAAATCGATACTGCACTTCCGGGTGCTGAGGTTGAAAGAGTAGGAGAAGGTATTAAGTTGGTATTGAATGAAAATGCTGTGCGTTTTGATACAGGTAAAAATACACTGACTGCTGCTGCTAAAACTAATCTTGACAAATTGGTAAGTGTATTTAATTCTTATCCAGATACAAATATCGTAATCTACGGATATACTGACAGTACAGGTTCTGTAGAAAGAAACCAAACTTTATCAGAACAAAGAGCTGCTTCGGTTAAAGCTTACCTTGTTTCAAAAGGAATTAAATCTTCAAGATTTACAGTAACAGGAATGGGTGTTGCAGATCCAATAGCATCTAACGATACTGCTGAAGGTAGAACTCAAAACAGACGTGTAGAGTTTGCTATTACTGCAAATGAGAAAATGGTTCAGGATGCTCAGAAAGAAGCAAAACAATAAATTATTGAAACCTGTGGACTATGCTTATTCGCATAGACTAAGTTTTACAAAAATACCAAAAAAGGGCTGTCTGAAAAGACGGCCCTTTTTTAATTAAAAGAACTAAATGAAAGTGGAAGTAGAATATACTATAACTATTTAAACCACAAATAAAGGATTGATTTATATGTGAAAATAATGTTAAAAAGCTGACGGGAATTTTGGAAATATCAATGTTTACGGGAAACAGTTTTGCGATATCTTCATGTTGTTTATTGGATATTAGGATTAGCTTTGGGCAGTAAATTAAATAAATAATCTTTCATTTAATTGCTTACTGTGTATTGTGCGAATAAATGTAAATGTTAGTAGTAGCTAATGTTTATTCAAACGTAAATCCATATTAAAACCATAAACAGGGAAAACAAAAAACATGAAAAAAACACTAACCATCCTAATCGTTTTATTTGGGATAAAAGGAGTAATGGCGCAGAGATTAACGGATATGACCAATTATCCCGCTACACCACAGACCAGCGCTTTATTTAAGGCAATAGCTGCCCCGGTGTCTTATTATACCGGACAGCCCGATGTTTCCATTCCCCTTTATACCATCTCGCAGGATGGGGTTACGGTTCCCATTACGATCTCATTTAATACCAGCGGTATTTTTGTAAACGAAGAGGCTACAAGTTTGGGGCTGGGAGTAAGATTGGATTGGGGCGGATCGATTGTAAGAAACCCAAATGGAAGTCCCGATGAAAGGGGATTCTTTACCGATCCTTATCTTATCGGAAATATGAAGCTGGATTTGCCTAAAAATTATTCTAATACGGAATCCTTGCTTTGCTTTCCGTATTGTATTAGCGGACCAAGTTTAGAGAATTTAAAAGACAGGATAAGATTATACCATAATGCCAATGTATATAATGATCCATTTAAGCCTGGACCTGTTCCCCAGTCTTCGGATTTCAGGCCGGATGATTTTTATTATAATGTATTGGGCAAAAGCGGGCTTTTCAAGTTTAACCAGGCCGACCGTAAATTTGTTACCTTTCCGTTGGACGATATAAAAATAGAGAATACCTCCGCGCCTTATACCCTTCAAAAGTTTGAAATAACAACCAGTGATGGTGTAAAAGCGACACTGGGTGACGGGGCAATAGAATCTGCAGAGATAACTTCCAACGGCTATACCCAAAGTTTATTC
>Ga0247742_10001778_pt1 | contig 14598 bp, 14 predicted proteins | sample UWRJL208509C2_FD_180944 | JGI IMG/M metagenome (GOLD analysis project Ga0247742, IMG submission 180944) | Plant litter microbial communities from Arlington Agricultural Research Station in Wisconsin, United States - UWRJ-L208-509C-2 | ecosystem: Environmental > Terrestrial > Plant litter >...
TGTCCATTATACAACTATCCATAGGGAGCTTGAACGTGCAGGTGTCTCCGTAAAGAAGCTACGGATTATTGCCAAGGAACGTGACGAGGATCTTCGTGCAGACTTCATTCGACAAATGGCTCAGTATAGCGCAGAAGAAATTGGCTTCTTGGATGAGTTCTCAAAGGATGAAAGAACACGGCACCAACGTCGCGGACGTGCAAAGAAAGGCAGACGTGCAGTGGAGAGGGGTGTGTTTGTTCGTGGGCGGCGTGTCTCGGGGGAAGGTCTTCTCACATTAGATGGCATTGTTGCCAACACGGTGGTTGAGGGCTCGATGACTCGAGAGAAGTTTCTATATTTTCTTGAGAACACAGTTGTAGGTTTTCATCCTTCTTTATTCAAGTTCTGCAGCCTCAACAAGACGCAGATGCTATTGACATCGCCATATCCAGGCAAACTCAGTGTACTTGTCATGGACAACGCCCGCATCCATCATGGGTCAGAGATATTGGAGTTGGCTGAACGGTTTGGTACGTAAAAATATCAGTCAAATTAGCCTGATAGCTTCTAACATTTTTCTAGGTGTCCGTATCGTTTTTCTACCGCCCTACTCACCCGATCTCAACCCAATTGAAGAAGCTATCTCAAAGATCAAGTCGTGGATCCGAAGGCATGGCGAACTTTTCACCCCTGGTGACGGTATATTGTATGATGTCAAGGTTGCAATGGATGTGGTTACTCCAGAAGATGCAGAGGGGTATTTTACGCACGCAGGATACTTCTAAAAGGTTTTCTATTCATTCTAGTGTCCGTTGACAGTCTACATGAGTTTGATACAAGTGTACAATAAGTTTTGAGCCAAAGAAACAGTTGATTCGAGTCTACAACGCATGAGGGACAGACCAATTTAGTAAAGCATGTTTCATCTGTGCGATTTCACCAGTTTTCATGCCAGCGTCAATCAGGTCTTTCCATGTAGCATATTCAAACGTATGAGAACCAGAGTAGCCGTCGTTATCAAGCTTAGTGCGAACTCCTTCAGTAAGACGATAGGTGCGGCAGAAGTCCTCAAGAGAAAGCTCTGGACCAGGGATGCGGTTGACAGGAATGAGCGATGCATCCTGGAAGCCAGAACAAGGAGCGGTGGAGCCAGTTGCTGCAGGAATGATCGGTATAGCAGGCGCAAGAGTTGGAGCCGCTGGTGTAGCTGGTGCTAGAGTAGATGTTGCCAAAAGAGATGTAGGCGCTGAAACTTGAATGGCTGCAGGCGTGGCCAGAACAGGTTGGACTTTCTAGCTTTCTTCTTCGGTCGCTCATCCTCTGAACTGTTTTCACTTTCGTCATCCTTCTTGCGTTTCGTCTTGCCATTCTAATAAGAATTATGTATCAGCAGGGGCAAAGGTATACTACTGACAGTGAAACTCGCCTTCGTTGCACTGAGTGCTATCAACTCCTGAACATAGACAGTACACACGTTCTCCTTGCCTTTCTTCACACGTTCCAGCATATCGGAGTACTCATCCTCACAGGAAACCGACATAGGGGCTGTGGAGATTCGTGGAACCGTGAAGTTGATCTCGTAGTTGTCAATATCAAGGGTAGGAGGTGAAAGATGCTTGTCGATGAGAACGAGAAGCTGGGCCTTCCAGGTGTCGAAGGGCTCAATATCCTCTAGTTTCAGAAAGGTGTTCTTGCCGGTACGCTTCTTCAGTTCTTTTGTGCGCTCGGACTGCAGGAAAAAACCGAGATTATAAGTGATCTTCTGTGGAGGGCTGGTCTCCGTTGCGTCAGGTGCAGGTGTGTTTTTAGATGCCATAGAAGGCGCCTTGGGCTTAGCTATTTCAATGGGGATAAGTACGAGATCTGGACTGTCGGTCCTTGCTCACCTTGAGCCTTACTTGATGCCTCAATGTGGACTTCGTCTTATTTTTTGCACCCTTCTTTCCGATGTTGTCGATAACCCGGTCCAGTGCATCTGCTAGAGGAGGAGGCGTCAAAGCCTTAGATTGAGACCTAGCACATTGAATTCATCATCAGCAACCTTCCAACTAGAAATATGAGTGTATATACATAGAGTGGTCATCCTCGTCAGAATTGTCAGGATGTCCGAGAAATTCATCCTCCTCCATGGCGTTTGACCGCGCAGAGTTTGTTTCGGCGTCTTCGGATTCAGATTCAGATATAAACTCTTTGCTCTTCGGATGAATAGCAGCTGGGCGAGCCATTGGGAGGATGAGGGCAGGAAGTAAGCCAAGATCCCACGCTCAGCCGTGTAGTTTTTTCTAAGTCCCGCTACGTCATATATGTTTTCTATTTTTACGCGAGTGCCATTATTTTTGCAAACGGCTGTAATGGGCTTCCGCAACGAGTCTCAGCCGATGGCCTTTGAAACGACGTGTGGAGGAGGTGGACCGCGAGTTCTACCCAGAATGACGCCCGGTCTAATCATAAGTAAGTTACGCTCGCGTCTCCCTTTCTGACCCCGATTTGACCTTTTCCAGTCTGATCCTATGTTATCAAGCTCTCCATTCATCTCACTGTCATCACCTCGCATATGCATATCATTTCTATCCTGGGATCAAACTCCAGCCCCACCATTCCCGGCCCCGATTTGAATGCACGCAAACCCTTATCCTTATCTGAACCCAGTCCCTCCGTGTCTGCAGCTGTCCGCGTCCTCTTTTCTCAGAGTCCAATGTATGGTATCGGCAGTCACGTATGGATACTATCCCTCGCCCCAGCTCATCACCCACTGAATCTGCCTGCCTGCCCGCGGTCTAAACCCCTCCGACCCCTCCCCAATATCCACCCACGGCCACCCATCTACCGTCCTAGTATCGGCAAGGAGAAGTCGGGCCGCCCTTGGAGGGAAAATGTACTCTGGCTGGGGTGTAATAAAGGTTGGTCATATCCATTCTCCCCCGTTTATGAACGCTAATCTGTTAATCGGCTTCTTCTAGTCTACGAAACTGCACCCGCATACTGCCTCTCGCGTCCTCTCAGGCTCTCGCCTCACTGGCCGACATCGCAATCATCGACTCTGCCAATCTTAGGACCAGGACGGATAACCATGCACTAGCAAATCACTTGGAGCACATGGCAAACCGTCCATGTCATTCTGTGGGCACTGGGTTTAAAGCGCCTTCAGACAGCCGAACATGGCCCTTCCTTCCTCTGTGCCCTCTGAACTCGTCTTGACGGACGATTTTACAAGCCCCTTTCATCCCAGGCTTGTGTCCTACCACGACTTCTTTAATGACTTTCTATGCGCCCCCACTCGTACCACGATCGCCTTCTACGCTTACGTCCGACGTAGGCAATGGTGCATATATTCGCTTTGAGGTGCATTCGCTTTGAGGTAGTCGGTGTCCCATCTATCGATAATTGACTACAAGAAGTCGTTGTTGTGCCACTCAACTGGTATATGTATCCTACCCCTTCTGACAAACCACCTTTTAGACCTTCCGCACACCGCTGTGGTTTCAACTCCCTTTCGCGTAAAGGCCATCGGCCTTGGCCTACTCCTGCCTATCACAAGCATCTTGCCTGTGCAAGGGCTCGTTCAGCGACTCGAGTCAATTACGCGAAGCGACGTACCAAGCACATTCCACTAAGCTTGAAGCGTACTATATCCTCATCCGCCTCATCCGACATCAAGACGCTTTATCAAAAATTGGGACATCGCCTGTCGACCTCGTGAGCATAACGCCATCCAAATCCAAACAACCGCAGGACGCGAGCACTTATCAGTCTTGATCACGTCGGCGATGGCGGGTACCCGCATATCCAGATTCTGTCCAACGGCCCACGAAACACCTTTTCCACCGTCGACAAGCCGACAGCACCTACACAAACGAGTTGACCCTCAATATTACGAAGGGTTGGTGTGGAATGTCCCGAGCCGTCGACACCACCAATAACGTTCTATTCGCGAATTTAGGCTTAGATTTGGCTGGCGCGGATGGCCAGCCTCGATACGCAGCTGAAGTAGCACCGTGTGTGTCGGAAGTACGCAGTACGTAGGCATATACATGACTGCCGTTTGTTAGACATTTTGATCGCTGAGTCCTTTTGTACGATATCTAGACAAGTCAATACCTGCCGGGCGTGCATACCTAAACACCTCTCTCGACGTTTCTGTGATCAAAGCCTAGACTGCTGCTCGTACTCCCATCCTTCCACGAAGAGAACGATCCTGCACGTACACTAAGCCGTTGAATCAATACCTGCTTCAAGAACGACAACTCGCGTTGAAGGTTGACTTCGAGTGTGTGATATTGGTACATTGGCCTCTCTTTAAGTGTAATCTCACGGACCCTCACCTGCCTTGTGATTGAACAGCAAAATGATGACCTGCAATCTGCGTTTTGCGCCGTGTGCCACGCTCCAAGATCAGAGTGTGTATTCTGGCTCTCGATAATATTTATGGGTGACAAGGTTTATTCCCCCAAGGCAAAGGGATTTATAACTGGTGAGACGTGGACGATCGAAGTCCGAATGAGCGACACATCCAACCGAAAGATACCAGAGACTTACAAGTACAACTTAGTCTTATTTACCAGCCTAAAGAACACCTGCACTCTTTTTGAAAGTTGGTTGATACTAACCAAACTAGTACCTTGAGGTCTCTTCGAACGCGACCACGCGCGATCTCGTAGACCCCAAGTCGGACATTATTCACGGTGTGTATACATCTTAACCTAAATGATTTCAATATATTAACGCGCGTATCTCCAGGTCCAACAGCTAACGCCAAAGATCAAATCGAAGGGTGTACAATAGACTTACTTTGACGCGTATTTAAGCAGGTATTCGCATTGGGTGAAGCTAATTCGATGTTGTTGTCTCGTTTCAATCAGCAGGCTGGCCGATGACATGGCCTTGGTTGGTGTGCGGTATACAACAAGAGCCGCATTCTTTGAGTAGAGGTCTTTTTTTTTGTTAGAGCTTGAGGACTGCTTATCGATAGTCCCGAGAACGCAGCCAATTATTCCTGTCCTTATTGGTGCAAGGCCTGGGGCTGGTTGGACGCCGGCTTGGAACAATTAGATATCCTAAGCTCCAGCGCTTAATTGACGCCCACAAATAATCATTCGTTTATATAAGTTCATATCAAATCAACGGTACCCTTGTAAGGTGATTATATTAATTTATATGGTGCCCATTGATGCAACTTTGAAAGTGAAGGCTTCATTGATGTCGTATTAAAGCGATCCATTGCAATATCCTTAATAATTCGATGCCAGTGGTGGATACAGAAACAGTGCATACGAATTCAGGTCATCAAATCTATGTAAGAAGCCACACTAGTCTTTTGAAGACCCGGAAATTGCCAAGTCCATATGTTCAACAAAAAGGTTCTGAACGTGATACTCAAATGCCACGTGAGAGTCGAGCTAACGAGAAAGAGATATTGTACTTGAGCACATTATCTCTGTAATATTCAAAACAGTGCTACCATCAATCTACAATAAGAAACACATACACACTACCTTAACCACTCACACTGGCTACAAGCAGATGCAAGCATTTCCCATGCCTGTGCCTCTCCTGCTTCTCTGTGACTGTATATCTGGGGAACTTCTATGTTGTACAGTTTGGGAGGGTCAAAACAGTGGGTTTCCTCCAAGAACCTATTTCAAATTCAAGAAGAAAATCAGGCAAAATAAGATGCAAGAGGGACTGTCCTACCGGAATCTAAGGTTTCTATCCTTCAAATCTCCACTCCAAGAAATGTCAAAGTGAATCACAGGGTCATCTTCATTGGGACCCTTGAGCTCAACATGATTCTGAGCACGATTGTGTTCAGATAGGCCAGAAACCTTATAGTTTGATATTCTGGCCAAGAACTGTTTAAATTTTTTAGCGCATGTTAGGTCAGAGCTTTGGCATCTCCTACCTCCAATGCTGTAGCACAACTTTGACTGCTCACCAAGCTGACAGTAAAATGAGTATTACTACAGAATGTCAAATTAACTTAACATACTCTATCTTGAGTGAGGTGTGGACAGTCTTGTGGTCTGGTACAACCTTCCAAGTGAAGGCACCCCAAAGGGCTTTCAATCTCATGTCAACATCAATGTTGCAACATCCACTCTCCTGGAAAGCACAATGATTCAGTTTAATATAAAACAAGCAGATAAAATAAGAGTACTGTTAGAAAGGCATAGATCTTCTTTAGAGTCAAAGTGGCAGGGTGTCTCTTCCATGGTGCTGAACGGACAAATAACTCATATTGACCAATGATGTCCACACTCTTCAATTCTTTGTGAAGTTGTCTTCTCAGCCCAGTTTTTGTACAGTACTTGACAACTGAGTCCATGGCTGATAGATGTGGTTCCAATGTTTCGGCTTGCTCAAAGTCTACAAGAATCGCAACTGAGGTTGTGAAAAACACAAAAGTTAGAACAGTGCCTTAAAGCGGTGATTACACGTACAAGAAGGCTTGCAGATGACTTGAATATATGCCAATCCCAGCACTGTGCGACATTCCGTAACATCAATAAAGAAGTCCATAGATCTTGAGTGATCCAAGAGAAAATCGGGAAATGACGCGTGGAGTAGTTTGAGATCATCACCCACATCAACAACAGAGTGCAGAGTGCGCAATAGCCTCTTGACATCACCATCCCGCAGGCCAAGGATGTTTTCGATCCTCGAGGACTTCGATAACACACCGATGATGTCCTGTTGCCCATCCATGTCCCTAATGAGAATGAGCTGGCCAAGGATCTTCAGAACAGAAGTACGATGCTTCACTGGCACAGAATGGACTATATATGTGTAGAGTTGGTCAAGAGTTGCATAGGGAGCATCACCAACTGGTGTTTCCAATAGTTTCAGAATGACCTTCAGGCGGTCGTCTGGTCTATCGTCTGGTGAGCTCAAGTAGGAGATAATGGTGGTTGCAAATATAAATTGCCCGGATGCCCGGTCTAACAGGTGTGCGAGAACAGCCAAAGAGGGCCAGTTAGATGGCAGGTAGGGGTGAATGGCACGAATCTCTGCAAATTTCATCTTGAAATAGTGTCGTATGTCACGATGGACAAGGGCATCTTGATTCAAGTCAATGACAGACACGCGATTGTCCGGGAAGTGAGATTGAAGCTTGCCGACGGCCAGGCGAATATGAGGTTCAGGACGGCTGGCGACAAGAAATCGAAGGGGTAGGCGAACATCCCTCATTGCGTCCCCAATAATCCTGATGATGTCGCATTGAACGTCATTTCCTTCAACTTCGTCGAGGCCGTCAAGGACAATCAGTGTTGGATACGACTTGAGCCCAAAAGTGAAAACGTTGAGGAAGCGCACCATCATCGCGATCTGCTTGATAGGATTGACAATGAGGACCTTCATTTGCTCTTCTCGTCCCCTTGAGAAAAGAAGCGGGTCTGCACGAATTGCCCTGTCAATATACTTCTTGGTCGATGGGAAGGTTTGCATGAGTTGAATGGCCAGTGTTGCGATGATCCGATTGCCGTCGCTACAGTTGGCAAACCGATTCGAGGCGAAGAACGCCCCAACTGAGCGCCCATTCAGCCTGCAGAAATCCGCAAACGTGAGGAGGAGTGCTGTCTTCCCGGTACCAACGCCTCCATGGACCCACATCATGGTGGCGGAATTGATTTTGCTTCCCTCCCAGTCGTCCAGTTCGTTGCCAAGCTCCACTCGAGTTTCTTTCATGCATCTAGGCTGATCGATTCGGGCATCGGAATCGGGAAGAGCGGCAGGTGACGCTCGTTCAAGAAGGAGACCCCTCCCTTATTCAAGAGTTAGAAAAATCAAACTAGGACGCGTAGGAAGTGATGATGTACCTTTCAGCGGCAACCCTTGGTAAATGTTCTGGTTTCCAGCAATATGATGAGAGCCAGCTACCGTCACGGAACCGTTGGCGTGATGGTTCTGATCGCCCCCAACAGCGATGAGCATCGCGTCCTGAATACGTATCGGGGTGTGCTGAGCATTAGAGAAAAGGCTCATGGGTAGGGTATGGCACCAGAGTGTGGTGGTGCAAAGATGAAGTTTTGGACGAGTATGTCATGTACTTTCACAGCCGCTCAGGGCAGTGCACACTCGTGGCTTACACGTGCGATCCAATTCAACCCATCTGTCACCCGTTGGTCTTAGACAGAGGGCTGTGTCGTCTAGAAATACATAAGCTGTCAGTGCTTCGGCATATGTAAATGAAGGGACGACAAACCTTGAGAGCGATAGACGAGTCACGACAGAGCCGCAACCTATCAACCACCGAAGATATATCCCTCAGATTTGACGCCAAACCTTGGTTACCAGACGTGGAGGTCGATCGACCATCATCTTGAACTCATGGCCGTATCTCTGTTGGCGCCATCGCTTGCTGGAGTTGGTGATTTGGAGTCACTTCGATTTTACGTATCGCTTCTCTAGGAGGAAAATTGTATTGTGGTGCCGACATCTCGAAACTGACACCTATGACACTACCGAATATATAGCGTATTCCAGGGCGCATGCAGAATCAGGAGTGTAGGTTTCAGCTTCACGCTTCACACTGTGGTGACGCCAGTGGTCGGGGCTGACGCACTCGAAATCGGTAGGCAAAGCGGAAGCCGCGATCGTGGTAGCACATTTGTAGCAGGCAATGGTAGCGTCTGATGAAGTAAAAGTTGCTTGATATGCCGTTCGCCATCGTCATTCTACGTGTAACGATTGGACGTTGAAACAGCTTCCTGAGATACAGGTGAGTCTTTAGGTAAACGACGACAATAATTTGAGACTCACTCTTCGAAATCCAAGCCATCATCTAAGTGGTGAGAGCCGGTAACATCGACACATTCGCCTTATGCAATAAAATAATAAGCACCAAATATACAAGTGGCGAAAGGAATTTACCTCAGCTTATGGAACGGTTCAACTGGCGTCCGACTTGGTTGATGAAATTTTGGTACAGGGTAACAGTTTGTGTTAAGCCGCTGGCTAAGGATTTGCAGCTCAGCTGAGCCTGGATGAGTGGTAGAAGATGAAGTAGCATCGACATCGAAAGCCTTTTGGAACCTATTTTGCAGTATAGTTCAGAAGGGAGATATAGTGACGGTGGATCAATACGTACATATGTGAATAAGGGATCAGACATTCAGCACTTCGACATTGTTTGGGTTGGTGATTTTCAGAGGCAGAAACACTGCGAATTCAAAGGAAATGTTCAGAAAACGGTCAGAAGTGAGATTAGATGATCGACATACCCCCACTATCTGAAAACCACCCATGTGCTGAACCCTCATCTTGTCCACTGGAATCTATCCGAGGCTACTAATCACTAGTGAGCAGCATGAGGTGCTGACATCTTCGGGGTTACACAGAACCGCGCATAGAGGTAGACTAAGGTGTTGACCTTCAAGGACAGAGGGCTGCGTACGCCATACAGGAGACAACGCCGTCCAACGACTCGCCAAAGTCAACATGTGAATGGGGGGTTTGGGTAAGAACACTCTTCTCAAGGAGTCTCGCACTCGTTGGTTGGTTTAGGACGCGTTCGTCATCTCCAGATAACCTATAGGCGGGTGGAGATGATCAGCGTTGCATAACCTGAAGAGGCAAGGAGCTCACTGAGAACTGGCTTCAAAGCTGCAAACTATCGACAAAGCTGGGCTCGCTCTTTGAATCATGCATGCAGAGAGATCTGTCGACTACTGTGGGCATCAAGTATGAGGCCTGAGGGAGCACCAGCAGCGCTGTAACCCAATCGGAATAGCTGAAAGGGTGCTTGATTGTGGCTTGGTCGTTGGCCAAGGTTGACCGTCTGACCGACGGGGCGTGGGAACTTTATACACCTGCCGTCGAGTGTCGAACTCCTTGCATCCACAACGCGTATCGTTCCTCTCCTGGCATCAGACTCCCTCCAGCCCTGATTTGAAGAAGTACAAATCTTGGAGATGGAAAGTCTGGACATTTTCTCGTACTCTGGTCAATGTATTCACGGGTTGTCACTTCATTTCCCCATTCTTATCCTTCCCCGTCAAGTCACCCAGCTGTCCGCGTCGTCTTCTGCTCGTCACCCCCCGCACTTGCGAAGTTGGATATTATTCAGGGTGCGTATAAATCGCTCTGGATGACTTCAATATATTGACGCTTGTACCTGCAGGCCCGACATCTGAAGCACAAATCCTATGGCGTAAAATAGGTGGGACGCCCTTTCGGTCGATAGTCGTATTTGGGTGCAGAATGAGGGCTACATTCGCCGAGTCGGGATTTTCTCTTATTTATCAGAGCCCGAGGATTGTTTGAGACTAAGCTTATCATTCCTTTTCAACACTCATGATCCCATTTCAAATATATTCACGTTGTTGTTGGCTACGGTCGAAAACCATCTGTATATTTATATATGGAAGGGTCCGAGTTCGGTTGGACATGGGCTCAAAATGCTCATAAATACGGGCGCCTAAATGAACTACCTACCAGCTCTTCTACATAAAAGCTTTATCACGTTCTTTCTCAAAGTAACGGTACCCTTGATGGGATGATATTAGCACCCTCTACGTACATTGAAAGTGGAGGTTGCATCAATCTCGATCCAATGGTGGGCTTGATTTCTATGGTTAATGAAGTCTCGCATGAGATACTTAAACCCCACTTCCAAGGCGAGGCAGTAAATAAAGAGATACCGCGTGTGAAGAATGTAAGATTCAAACCATGCTACCTCCAATCTACAACGAGAAACCCATGCACTACTACCTCAACCACTCGCACTGGCGACAAGCGGTTGCAAGCGCCTCCCATGCTTGTGCTTCCCCCCCTTCTCTAGAACTGTGTACCTGGGGAACTTCTATATCATAGACCTTGTGAGCACGGTGAGTCTCATCGAAGAACCTGTTTCAAACACCAGATGAAAATTAGGTAAACAAAGTACAAGCAACCGTCTTACCCAAATCCAACAACGCCATCTTTGATATCTGGGTCATCGTAAATGTCAAAGCGAATGATGGAGTCATCTTTATTGGGACCTATGAATTCAACGTGTTTTACATCACGATTATGTTCAGTTAGACCCGAAACCTTGCGGTTGGATATTGTGGCCAAAAACTGTTCCGATTTTAGTAGCGCACATTGGGCCTAGGCTATGGCATTTTTTACCTCCAATGTTTGGGTGTAGCGTGGATCAGTACCGTACAAGCTACCAGACGAATCAGTGTGAGTACACAAGGTCAAATCAACTTGACATGCCGTATGTTCAGTCTGGTGCGAGCAGTGTTGGTGTCTCGTACAACCTTCCAAGTATACGCACTCCAAAGGGCTCTCAGCCTTGCATTAATATCAGATTTACGAATGCTGGGATATCCACTCCCCTGGAAGCGTGATGGTTCAGTTCAAAGCAAAACGAACAGACAAAAGAAAGTACCATTAGAAATGCGTAGACCTTCTTCAGAGTCAAGGTGGCAGGGTGCCTTTTCCAAGGTTGCGAACGCACGAACAGCTCATATTGACGAAAGATGCCACCACTTTTTAGTTCTTCAGAAAGCTGTCTGCTGAGCCCAGCTTCTGCACAACATTGGACGGCTGAAGCCATGGCTGATACATCAGGCTTGAATGTTCTGCCTTGTTTTGAGGCGGTGAGGGTTGCAACTGAGGATGCGAACCGTAAACACAGCACCGATGTTAGAACAGTGCGTTGAAGCTGTAACCACACTTACAAGAGGGGCTGCAAATCCGTTGAATGTAACCCAATCTCAACTCCATGCGAGCTTCTGCAACATTAATATTGAGGCCCTTTGACCTTGAAGGATCCAAGAGAAAGTCAGGAAATGACGCATGTAGAATCTTGATATCTTCATTATTGTTCCCAATTTTGAGGAGCGAGTGCATATCGGTGAGAATACGGCGAATACTACCAGGCTTTAGACCAAGAATGGCCTCGAGGCGCTCTGGAGAGCTCGAGTTGGCAGGCGACCCAAAAATATCGTCTTCGCTAGGCATCTCGCGGGCGATGAGAAGCTGTCCCAGTACCTTCAGGATGTCGCGTTGGTTGTTTGCATTGGCGGTGATATGAGTGTACAGGAAATCGAGCTGAGCGAAGGGTGTGTCACCAGGAGGTGCCCGGAGGAGACCACGGATAATGCTCAGACGCTCGTCAGGACAACGATATCGGGTGATAATGTACGCCATCACAGTCGTCGCATAGATGAAGTGTCCTGATGCCTTATCGGCCAGTTGTGAAATGATATCGGGTCCAGGCCAGTCAGCTGCTACTTCAGGGTGCATGGAGCGAGCCTCCATAAACTTCCTCCTGAGGTAAACTTCGATGTCACGGCGTGCCATAGCGTCTTCGCTGAGGTCGATCTGGGACACGCGCCCCGGAAAACGCGATTGGAGCTGCCCGATGGCGTCGACAATGTGAGGTTCTGGCCGGCTAGCAATGAGGAAGCGAAGGGGTAGGCGGATATCTTTCATGGTATCACCGATGATCCTGATGATATCGCTTTGAACCTCCCTACCAGTAATTTCGTCAAGGCCGTCAATGACAACGAGAGTGGGGTATGACTTGAGCCCAAAGGTGACGGTTTCAAGAAGGCGTGTCATCGTTGCAATCTGCCTTATTGGATCTACGATCAATACTTTCATCTGTACCTCCCGTCCCTTGGAGAGAAGAAGAGGGTCTTTGCGGATTGCTTTGGCGATGTACTTCTTGGTGGATGGAAAAGCCTGCATGAGTTGAATGGCAAGTGTGGCAACGATCCTGTTGCCGTCGTTGCAATTGGCGATCCGGTTCGAGGCGAAGAAGGCGCCAACCGAACGTCTACGCAGCCTACAGAAGTCCGCAAACGTGAGTAGCAGTGCGGTCTTCCCAGTGCCGGCGCCTCCATACATCCACATCATGGTGGCAGAATCGATTTTACTTCTCTCCCAGTCATCCAGCTCCTTAACCAGCTCTACTCGAGTATCCTCCATGCACCTAGGCTGATCGATTCTGGCTTCATTGTCGGGAAGAGCGGCTGGTGAGGCTCGTTCAAGAAGGAGCTTCTTGCCTGGCAGTTGTTACTCGAAAGTTAGACCACTAGTATAAGACTAGACCGTCTGTAGACGTAATGACGCACCTTTCAGTGGCGGCCCATGATAAATGTTCTGATTTCCAGCAAAATGCTGAGCGCCAGCTACCGTTATGGAGCTACTAGCGTGATTGTTTTGATCACCACCAACAGCGGTGAGTGTCGCATTCTGAATGCGTATCGGGGTATGCCGAGCATTAGGGAAAAAACTCATGAGCCAGACGACCGTGCCAGAGTATGGTGGTGCGAAGAGGAGAATTCTTGGAAGAGTGTGTTGAGTACTTTCACAGGCCGCTCTGGGCAGAGGCCAAATGAACGCAGCCTGCCGCAAAAGTAGCGAGACTTCTATCAACCGTCAACGGTCGATGTAGAGGGCTGTGTCCGTCTAGAAATAGATAAGCTGTCAGCTATTGGATAAAAGGCATAGGTTGAAAGGACGAAAAACCTTGTATCGACCTCGAGAGCGATGGATGGCCGAACCCAACCTGTCAACCAATTGAAGATATCGTTCTTTGAATTCGACTTCAAACTTGGTTTTCAGTTACTTCAGTATCACCTTGCATGTATCAGTTGACGTCATCGCTAGCCAGAGTTGGTGCATTTGAATTCACTTCGAGTGCACGTATGGCTTCTCTTTTGATGAAAATTCTATTGTTTCGCCGACATGGCGAAATTGACAACTTATGACACTACCAAATGTAGTATATGCTCCTAAAACATGTAGAAGTGGGAAGGTTTTCGATTTCATGCTTGACACTCTGGTGGTGGCAGTGGTCGGGCCTGATGCACTCCAAGGCGTTGAGGAATGATCACGGCCGGTAACACATTTGTAGCGGCCGATGAAGTGGTAGTGCTTGACATGCCGTTCGCCATGGTCTTTCCGGTGTGTGAAGCCTGACGTTCATACGGCTTAGTGGATCTTTTCCACTTGGGCCTTAGTGAACGAGTTTGCGCACTACTTGTCAGAGTGTCCAAAGAACGCATCTGCAATACAAGTTAGTCTCAAAGCAACAGACGACAGGAAATTGAGGAAACTCACACTTCGAATTCCAAGCTATCACCGTAGGCGGGAGGCCTTATGAGAGCCAGTAGTGATAACGTCTTCACAGTCGTTTTATACAATATACGATGGGCATCAAACATCGAGAGGCGGCAAAGGGAAGTTATCAGAGGTTATAGAATGGACCCAACTGGCATCGACTTGGTTGATAAAAATTTGTCGAGCTCGGGCTTACGGTAGGAGACGAGATGACATCGGCGTCAAGGGACTTGTTGGAATCTATAATAGTCTCGTTCAGAAGGAAGGCCCAATGATAACACAGAGAGGGTTCGCACGTAAATGACAGATGGCGTATCGCCGAGGCTGGGAACGTTCCAAGTTCGAGCAAGCTGTGATGAAAGGAAGTTTAGAAAAGAATTAGAACATCAAGTTGTATGGTAAACTTACCTTCTATCCTCCAAATATAGATCCGAGCGCTAAACATTAGATGTTGAACCTTTATCCTGTCTACCAGAACCCATGCTTATCGGCGTGCCCATCTGGATATCCTGAAGTCGCCAGCCAACTTGTGAGCACCATGATAACGATGCTGGCGTCGTT
>Ga0247742_10001779_pt1 | contig 14586 bp, 15 predicted proteins | sample UWRJL208509C2_FD_180944 | JGI IMG/M metagenome (GOLD analysis project Ga0247742, IMG submission 180944) | Plant litter microbial communities from Arlington Agricultural Research Station in Wisconsin, United States - UWRJ-L208-509C-2 | ecosystem: Environmental > Terrestrial > Plant litter >...
CCGGATGTCGACATCAACTCGAACCCGGACAATCCGGTCATCGGGGTGCGCAGCTTCGGCGCCTCCGCCGACCTCGTGTCGAGGCACGGCGCCGCATGGACGCGGGGACTGCAGTCCCAGGGCGTCGCCGCCAGCATCAAGCACTTCCCCGGTCACGGCGACACGAGCCAGGATTCGCACCTCGCCCTTCCCGTCATCGACGTGTCGCTCGACGAGCTGCGCACGCGGGAGCTGGAGCCGTTCCGCGCGGCGGTCGCAGCAGGCGCGGCGACCGTGATGACGAGCCACATCCTGCTTCCCCGAATCGACGCGCAGAACCCTGCGACCTTCTCGGCGGCGATCCTCGGCGGCATCCTGCGCCGGGAGCTGGGCTTCTCGGGCGTCGTCGTCTCGGACGCGCTCGACATGGCGGGGGCGAGCGGCGAGATAGGCATCCCCGTCGCGGCGTCACGCGCCATCCAGGCCGGATGCGACCTGCTCTGCATCGGCACGCGCAACACCGCCGCGCAGCTCGAGCAGATCGTGGCCGGCATGATCGAGGCCGTCGATCGGGGCGAGCTCGACGAGCGTCGGCTCTCGGATGCCGCGGGCCGGGTGAGCGATCTCGCCGGCTCGGTCGTCGTGGAGCCGGATGCGCAGGGCCCCGTCCCCGACGCGGCGCTCGCACATCCTCCACTCGCGGACGCGTTCGACGTCTCGTCGTCGGCGGAACGCTTCCTGGCCTCATCGACGCATGCCCTCGTGCTTCGGATCGATACGGAGGCGAACATCGCCGTCGGCGACTCTCCCTGGGGCCCGTTCGGCCCCGGCGAGGTCGTCGACGCGGTGAGCATCGACGCCGATGGGATTGAGGCTGCCCGCGGGCTCGACCCGGATCGACCGGTCATCGTGATCGGCCGCGACAACCACCGCCGCCCCTGGGTCGTCGATCTGGTCGACGGGCTGCGTCGGCGACACGCATCCGTGCTCGTCGTCGACATGGGGTGGCCCGGCGACGATCGGGGGTACGCCGACATCGCGACCTTCGGAGGATCGCGCCTCGTGAGCGCAGCCCTCGCCGATATGCTCGAGCGCGCCACCGCAGCACCACTGAACGGAGAGACCCGATGAGGCTCGGACTAGACATCGGCGGCACCAAGACCGACGCCGTGGCCATCGACGAGCGAGGCGACATCGTGGCCCGCCTGCGCATACCGACCGGGTTCGGGGCCGACGCCGTCGTCGACACGGCCGTCTCGGCGCTCGAGCAGCTGGCGCAGCTCACCGCCACCCCGCTGTCGGCGTTCTCGAGCGTCGGCATCGGCATCCCGGGCACCGTCGACACGGAAGGGGGCATCGTGTCGCACGCGGTCAACCTGGGCGTCGACGAGCTCGAACTCGCGCGAGACCTGCGGCTGCGACTGGGCGTCGATGTGCAGGTCGAGAACGATGTGAAGGCCGCGGCGCTCGGGGCCTTCCGGCTGCTGTTCCCGCCGCAGGGCGACGGCGGCGATCGACACTCCATGGCCTATCTGAACCTGGGCACCGGCCTGGCGGCCGGTCTCGTGCTGGGAGGCGAGCTGTGGCGGGGGTCGCGGGGCACCGCGGGCGAGATCGGACACATCCCGGTCGACCCGTCGGGGGCCCTGTGCCCGTGCGGTCAGCGAGGGTGTCTCGAGACCGTCGCATCCGGATCGGCGATCGCCCGACAGTGGCCGAGCGACGACGCCCTGCCCGTGCTCTCCCTGCTCGCCGCCGCCCGGGCCGGCGACCCGGGCGCCACGGCCATCCATCGCTCGCTCGTCGAGAATGTCGCCGCGGCCGTGCGCATCCTGGTTCTCACCGTCGACGTCGAGGCCGTCGTGATCGGGGGAGGGCTCAGCCACCTCGGCGAGCCCCTGCTCGACGACATCCGCGCCGTGCTCGGGGGCTGGGCCCTCGACTCCCCGTTCCTCGCCTCGCTCGAGCTGCCCGGCCGCGTGCAGTTCGTGCCCGACGACTTTCCCGTGGCCGCCGTGGGGGCGGCCCTGGTCGGACGTCCGCTCGCGCTCGCCGAGGAGGTGTGACATGGCCGAGGTCGTGATCGTCGACTCGGTCGGGTCGGCCGGTGAGGTCGCGGCCGACGTGGTGCAGCGACTCGTCGCCGAGCGGCCGGATGCGGTGCTGGGACTCGCTACGGGATCGACGCCCGTGCCCCTCTACCGAGCGCTCGAACGGCGCGTGGCGGCCGGCGGACTCGACCTCTCGCGGCTTCGGGGCTTCGCGCTCGACGAGTACGTCGGGCTGCCGGAAGGCCATGAGCAGAGCTATGCCTCCGTTATCCGGCGCGAGGTCGTCGAGCCGCTGCGGCTCGATGCGAGCGCGGTACATGTTCCCGACGGGCGCCCGCAGGATATCGAGACGGCCGGCGCCCGCTACGAGGCGCAGCTCGAGGAGGCCGGGGGGATCGACCTCCAGATCCTCGGCCTCGGAACCGACGGTCACATCGGCTTCAACGAGCCGGGGTCGTCGTTCGCGTCGCTCACCCGCGTGAAGACCCTCACCGAGCAGACCCGCCGCGACAACGCGCGCTTCTTCACGTCGCCTCGCGAGGTGCCGATGCACTGCATCACGCAGGGGGTCGGCACCATCCTGCGGGCCCGGCACCTGCTGCTGCTGGCCTTCGGGGAGGGCAAGGCCGAGGCGCTCGCGGCCGCGGTCGAAGGCCCGCTCACGGCGAGCGTTCCGGGCTCCGCGATCCAACTGCACGCGAGAGTGACGGTCGTCGTCGACGAGGCCGCGGCATCCCGCCTCGCCCGTGCCGACTACTACCGGTACGCCTGGGCCAACAAGCCGTCCTGGCAGGCCGTCTGAGCTCGGGCTCCCGGCGCGCCATGCGCCCTAGGCGAGTCGCTCGCCGTCGGCGAAGACGTCGGTCGCGTGCCAGTCGGCGTCGAGCAGCACCGCGTCGGCCGCATAGCCCGTGCGCAGGTATCCGAGTCGCTCGTCGAGGCCGAGCGCGCGCGCGGGACTGGCCGTGAGGGCGCGCACGGCCAGCACAGGATCGATGTTCGCGCGTTCGATCGCGATACGCAGTGCGGTATCGAGCGTGAGGGTCGACCCGGCGAGCGTCTGCGTGCCGCTCAGCACGGCCTCACCCTCCACGACCGTCACGTCGAGCGAGCCCAGCCGGTACTCCCCGTCGTGGGATGCGGCCGCGGCCATGGCGTCGGAGACGAGGAGCACGCGCTGCGACGCGGCAACGAAGCAGAGGCGCGCGACGTCGGGATGCACGTGCACACCGTCGAGGATGAGCTCGAGCGCCACGCGTGGGTCGTCGAAGGCCGCCACGACGGGGCCGGGTGCGCGGTGGTGGATTCCGGGCATGGCGTTGAACGCGTGCGTCAGCACCGTCGCGCCGCGGTCGAACGCCTGCCTCGTGAGCTCGAGCCCGGCATCCGTGTGCCCGACGGCCACGACGACCCCCGCGGCCACGAAGCGGTCGATCGCGTCGAGGGCGCCGGGCAGTTCGGGCGCGATCGTGATCTGCCTGAGGGTGCCGCCGGATGCCTCCAGAAGCATCTCGACGGCGGCCGGGTCGGGATGCGCCAGATGATCGGGATCGTGGGCGCCACGGTGCCGGGGCGACAGGAACGGTCCCTCCAGGTGGGACCCGAGCACGAGCGGGTCGCGCCCGGTGAGCTCGGCCACATGCCGGAGGCTCGCGACCAGGTCGGGGAGGGGATTCGACACCAGGCTCAGCACCGACCGGGTGGTGCCGTGCGCGCGATGCGCGTCGAGGGCGATGCGCATGGCGTCGGGGCCGTCGTCGAAGGACGCGCCGCCGCCGCCGTGGCCGTGCACGTCGACGAATCCCGGAGTCACCCACCTGCCGCGGGCGTCGACGCGCTCCTCGGCGGGAATCGACGGGGCCAGCGCCTGCCAGGCCGAGCCGGTGCCGGTCGCTGCGATGGTGTCGCCGGCGAACACCATCCAGAAGTCGTCGAGGATGCCGTCGGCGTCGAGCTTGCGCGCGCCGTGCAGCAGCATCAGCGGAGCTCTTTGCGCCCGGAGACCACGCCGCTGACCGCGGCCGCGATGCCGAAGACCACCGCGACGATGGGCTGCCCGAGCATGAGCCAGGCCAGCGCAGCAGACCCCATGATGAGGATCTCGATGAGCGCCTTGCCGAATGCATCGAGCCGCACGACGGCGCGCGGAGAACGGAAGAGGGCCCACAGCAGGATGGCGAACAGGGGCGTCGCGACGCAGAGCACCACGTTGAGCCATGGACCCGGCCACGCCAGGAATCCCCAGATGCCGAGGCTGACGAAGGCGAACAGTTCGAGGATGAACCGAATCACCTCGGCGATGCCGATCCGGTCGGGAGCTGTCTCTGTCTGCTGAGTCACGGTTCCAGCGTACCGACCGCGTCAGCGGAAGATGATCGTGCGGGCGCCGTCTTGAAGCACGCGATGCTCCGAGAACCACTTGACCGCCTGGGTGAGGGTGCGGCTCTCCTCGTCCTGGCCGATGGAGACGAGCTCGGAAGCGGTGCGGGAGTGGTCGACGCGCACGACGTTCTGCTCGATGATGGGCCCCTCGTCGAGGTCGCTCGTCACGAAGTGGGCGGTGGCGCCGATGAGCTTCACCCCGCGGGCGTGCGCCTGCTTGTAGGGGTTCGCGCCCTTGAAGCCGGGCAGGAACGAGTGGTGGATGTTGATGGCCCGGCCGGCGAGTGCGGCGCAGAGCTCGGGCGACAGGATCTGCATGTATCGCGCGAGCACCACGAGTTCGATGTCGTTCTGCTCGACCACATCGAGCACGCGACGCTCGAACGCGGCCTTGCTCTCGGCATCCGTCACCGGAAGGGATTCGAAGGCCACCCCGTAGAACCCGGCGAGTTCGGCGAGGACCGTGTGGTTGCTCAGCACGAGCGGGATGTCGACGGCGAGCTGGCCGGCGCGCTGGCGGAACAGCAGGTCGTTGAGGCAGTGCGCAGCCGTGGAGCCGAGGACCAGGGTGCGCAGCGGGCGGCCGACGACGTCGAGCTGCCAGTCCATGTCGTAGCGCTCGATGACCGGGGCCAGGGCCTGCTCGAAGACGGAGCGCTCGGACTCGGACTCGACCTGGAGGCGCATGAAGAATCTGCCCGTGTCGGCGCTCGAGAACTGCTGGCTCTCGGTGATGTTGCCGCCGGATGAGACCACCGCGCCGCTCACGGCGTGCACGATGCCGGGGAGGTCGGCGCAGACGAAGGTCAATACCCAGTGGGAACTCGTCAACGCTCTCGCCTCTTCTCTTGGCTTCTGCCTCCCGATACACTAGCGGGTGGTCGACGGATATCGTTCGGCCCCGGGCATGCACGACGTCGTCATCGGTTCCTGAGGTCTGGTGCCCGTCGTGCGGCATCGTCCGACTCTTCCGATGCCGCCCTCGTCAGGTTGGCGTGACGCCGCCTCTGTTCGCCTTCTTTCGTTAGTTTGGTTCGTTCTTCCTCCGTGACTCAGCCGTTCACCTCGCCCATCGCCGTCGTCCCGACCGGAGCCCCCGGACGTCGCTTCCCCTGGGGCGGCCTGCTCGTGCTCGCCTCGGCCGTGTTCCTCTCGGTCACCGCCGAGATGCTTCCCACGGGTCTTCTGCCCGAGATGAGCGCGGAGCTCGGGGTCGGCCAGTCGCAGATCGGGCTGCTCGTCTCGGTCTTCGCCTTCGCGGTCGTGCTCACGAGCATCCCTCTCTCGCGCCTGACGCGCAGCGTCTCCCGGCACCGCCTGATCGTGCTCGTGCTCATCGTCGTCTCGCTCTCGAGCGCGGTCACCGCCATCGCGCCGAGCTTCGAGATCCTCGTGGGAGCGCGCATCGTGGGCGGCATGGCGCACGGGCTGTTCTGGGCCGTGATGGGCGCCTATTCGGGCTATCTCGTGCCGAAGGAGCAGCTGGGTCGAGCCGTCGCCATCACCACCGGTGGAGGCACGCTCGCGTTCGTCCTCGGCGTTCCTCTGGGCACCGTCCTGGGGCAGGCCGTCGGGTGGCGGAGCGCCTTCGGGGCCATCGCGGTGCTGTGCATCGTGGGTGCGGCCCTGATGCTCTGGCTGCTGCCCCGGGTGGAGCGCCCGGCCAAGTCCGATGCGCCGCCGGAACGGCATCCGTCTGGCCGTCGAAAGCTGGATGCGACGGTTCCCGCCGTGGCCCTGCTGTGCATGCTGGCCGCCGTCATCATGATCGGTCACTACGCCTTCTACACCTTCATCGCGCCCTACCTCATCGGGGAGCTGGGTGTGGAATCCGGCGACGTGGGCCTGCTGCTGGCTGTCTACGGCATCGCGGGTGCGGGCGGTCTGCTGCTCGCCGGAACGGTGTTCGGTCGGCGTCCCACCCTCGGCGTGGTGATCGGCGTCGCCGTCACCGCGATCTCGGTGACCGTCATGGCCCTGTTCGCGTCCAACCCGATGATCGCGATTCCGGCTTTCGTGCTGTGGGGACTCGTCTTCGGAACCCTGCCGCCCCTTCTCGGCGCCCGCCTGCTTCATGTCGCATCGATCGACATCCGCGACACGGCGAGTGCGTTCTATTCGACGTCGTTCAACGTCGGCATCGGCGGGGGAGCCCTCGTGGGCGCCGCGCTGCTCGACGGGTTCGGTCTGACGTCGCTTCCTGTGGCGTACCTGATCACCCTGGCGCTCGCGGGCGTGCTGCTGGTGGCGGCCGAGCTGAACTCGCGCCGCCGCATCGCGCGCGCCGACTGATCGCCGCCCGGGCAGCGCTCGGGATCAGTCGATCGAGTAGGTGACGACGCGGGTCAGGCCGTATCTTCCCGTGTCGGGGTCGTAGTAGCGCATGCCGAGTTCGATCGGGCCGGCGGTCGGCGCCCCGTAGACCTGAGACCACAGACCGCCGTCGTCGAGAGCGTGGATGTCTTCGCGCACCTCGCCGTTGACGATGCGCTGGATGCTCGCCCCCGGCACGCCGGCGACGGCGATCTCGTAGGTGCTGCCCACCGGCACGGAGGTGCCCTCGACCGGCGTCTGGATGGTGGGGGCCTCGAGAACCACGAGCTGCTGGGGAGTGCTCGGGTCTGATGCGACCCCGTCGACGACCTGTCGAACGACGACCTCGCGACCCGCCGGGTCGCCGGTGATGCTCTCGCCGAAGTCGGAGATCGACCAGGTGCCGTCGTCGGCCGCCGTCGTCGAGACCAGTGGATTACCGTCGGCATCGAGGATCTGCACCGATGACAGCGGCTCTGCGGTGCCGCTGAACACCGGGAAGGTGAGGTGGTCGGCGGCCTGCTCGACGATCACGGTGGGAGCCGCGGGCGCGGGTTCGGGCTCGACCGGAGGCGTGGTGGGCGGGGTCGTCGGCTCGGTCGGGGGCGGGGTCGGCACGACGACCGGCGGCGTCGTCGGCTCGGCCGGCGCGCTCGGCGCGGGGGAGTCGCTCGGCGACGGATCCGGTACGACGGCGGGCTTCGTGGGGCTGCTGGGCGTGCCGGGACGCGTCGGTTCGGGGGAAGGAGCGGGCGCGGGCTCGGTGGTAGGCGCCGACGACGTGGCAGGGGTCGGCGCGGGATCGGCGACGACGGCGGAGTCGGAGCCGCCGCGAGAGTCGCCGGAATCGGCGGCGGAGGAATCCGACGACACATCGGCGGACGACGCCTCGTCTGTGGGGGCGGCGAACAGCCCGGGGCCGAGGGTGACGGCCGCGACGACGGCGGCGGCGAGGGCCAGGGCTCCGACGGCCGAGCCGACGATGCCGGCGGCGCCGATGCCGGATGCGACGGCACCGGCGGATGTGCTGCTGCTGCTCGACGACGTGGAGGTCTTCGCGCTCGCAGGGGAGGAGCCCGAGGTGAGGTCGGACGGAATGGTCGCGGCTGCCGCCAGGCCGCCCGCCGTGCCGCTGCCCGCCTGCATCCATGAGAGGAACCCGGCGGCACCGGAGACGCCGGCCGCAAGGGGAAGCAGAACGAGGGCGAGGCGGGAACCGACCTGGCGCGCTTCATCGGCGACGATGGTGCACGAGGTGCACCCGGAGAGGTGATCGCGCACCCTCTTGGACTCGCGGGCGCCGAGCGTGCCGCGGGTGAACGAGCCGAGGCGCTCGATGGCGGCCGCGCACTCGGGATCGGTCGTACGCCGGAGGTGCGCCTGGATCCACGCTTGACGCAGGCCCTCGCGTGCGCGGTACGTGAGGGCCGAGACGGCGTTGGCCTTCATGCCGAGCAGCGGGGCGATCTCGGCAGACGAGAGCTGCTCGACCTCGCTGTACCACAGGGCCTCCTGCCAGCGGGTGGGGAGGCTCCGGAACGCGTTGACCGTGAGGCTCTTGTCGAGCGCGGCGAGGGAGGCGTCTTCTTCTGTCGAGGGGTCGGCGATCAGGTCGAGGTCTTCGCTGGCGTCGGCGCTCTTGGCGCGCGCCCACTGCATCGACACGTTGCGGATCGTGGTGAAGAGATAGGGGCGGAAGGCGGTGGTGGGACCGCCTCCGGCGGAGATCGCCTGGAAGACGCGTGCGAAGGCCTCGGAGAGGAGGTCGTCGGCATCGAAGCGGTGGCTGCGTGCGACGGCTCGCCCGGCGTTGGAGTGGCGGACCCACAGTTCGCCGAACGCGGCGGAGTTGCCGGCCCGCGTGAACTCGACGAGCTCCATGTCTGAGGCGTCGGCGAGCGGGCGGGCGGGCGGATCGAGGTGGGCGGCCATGTGGCGCACACTCCTTTATCAAAGGGGAATTCAGGACGGTACTACGGGGTCCCCATTCCCCCCTCACATGTAGAGACATGCGAGGGCAGCGTCTATGACGCCACTTGTGCCAGAAATCATAGCGGATGCCTCATGTAGGCTTCCTTGTGTCGCAACTGGCGTTCAGATGGTCACCATCGGGAAGCGACTGACACGAATTCGGCCGCGCGCCTGGGTCGATCCGGATACTGCACCACCCCGTCGTCCGCGCGGCGACACTTTCCGTTTCTGTCATGTTGAGGAGCCAGTCTTGTCTGATAACACGCCATCGAAGTTCAACGAACCCCTCCAGACCGTCGATCCCGAGATCTACGCGGTGCTCGAGAAGGAGCTGGGTCGCCAGCGCGACACGCTCGAGATGATCGCAAGCGAGAACTTCGTTCCTCGCGCGGTGCTGCAGTCGCAGGGCTCCGTGCTCACGAACAAGTACGCGGAGGGCTACCCGGGCCGTCGCTACTACGGCGGATGCGAGTTCGTCGACATCGCCGAAGAGCTGGCCATCGCCCGCGCGAAGAGTCTCTTCAACGCCGAGTACGCGAACGTGCAGCCGCACTCCGGAGCCACGGCCAACGCGGCCGTGCTGTCTGCGATCGCCACACCGGGCGACACCATCCTCGGGCTCGAACTGAGCCACGGCGGACACCTGACCCACGGCATGAAGCTGAACTTCTCGGGCAAGCTCTACAACGCCGTCTCCTACGGGGTCGACCCGGAGACGTTCCTCGTCGACATGAACGTCGTGCGCGACAAGGCGCTCGAGCACCGCCCGCAGGTGATCATCGCGGGATGGTCGGCCTACCCCCGTCACCTCGATTTCGCCGCGTTCCGAGCCATCGCCGACGAGGTGGGCGCCAAGCTCTGGGTCGACATGGCCCACTTCGCGGGGCTGGTCGCGGCCGGTCTGCACCCGTCGCCCGTGCCCTTCGCCGATGTCGTGTCGTCGACCGTGCACAAGACCATCGGCGGTCCGCGCTCCGGCTTCATCATCAGTCGCGACACCGAGCTGGCCAAGAAGCTCAACTCGAACGTGTTCCCGGGCCAGCAGGGCGGTCCGCTCATGCACGTCATCGCCGCCAAGGCCACGGCGTTCAAGCTCGCGGCCGAGCCCGAGTTCCGCGACCGCCAGCAGCGCACCATCGACGGTGCCCGTATTGTCGCCGACCGCCTCACGGCCGAGGACTCGCGCGCCGGCGGCCTCGACGTGCTCACGGGCGGCACCGAGGTGCACCTCGTGCTCGCCGACCTGCGCAACTCGCCCCTCGACGGGCAGCAGGCCGAAGACGTGCTGCACGAGGTCGGCATCACGGTCAACCGCAACTCCGTTCCTTTCGACCCTCGCCCGCCCATGGTCACCTCGGGCCTGCGCATCGGAACTCCCGCGCTGGCGACCAGGGGCTTCGGCGACGTCGAGTTCACCGAGGTGGCCGACATCATCGCCGAGGCGTTGAAGCCCGGAGCCGACACGACCTCGCTCCGCACGCGCGTGACCGCGCTCACCGAGGCGTTCCCGCTCTACCCCGGGCTCGTCCAGTGACGGCCGTCGTCCTCGACGGCGTCGCGACCGCGGCCGCCATCAAGGCAGAGCTGGCCCAACGCGTCGTCGAGCTGAAGAAGCAAGGCATCCACCCGGGCCTCGGAACGCTGCTGGTCGGAGACGATCCCGCATCCCGTTCGTATGTCGCGGGCAAGCACCGCGACTGCGCCGAGGTCGGCATCGAGTCGATCCGCGTCGACCTGCCGGCCACGGCCAGTGAGCAGGACGTGCGCGACGCCATCGAGGCGCTCAACGCCGATCCGCTCGTCACGGGCTACATCGTGCAGCTCCCGCTGCCGAACGGCATCGACGAGAACGCGATGCTCGAACTCATCGATCCGGCCAAAGACGCCGACGGGCTGCACCCGACGAACCTCGGGCGCCTCGTGCTCACGGTCGATCCCTCGGCGAGTTCCGGTCGACCCGCGCCTCTTCCGTGCACCCCCGCCGGCATCGTCGAGATCCTGCGCCGCTACGACGTGCCGCTCAGCGGCAGGCACGTCGTGATCGTGGGGCGCGGGCTCACCGTCGGTCGCCCCCTGGGGCTGCTGCTCACCCGCAAGGGCATCGACGCGACCGTCACGCTCACCCACTCGCGCACCCGCGATCTCGAGGCAGAGGTGCGTCGCGCCGACATCGTGATCGCGGCCGTCGGGGTTCCCGGTCTCATCAAGGCCGAGTGGGTCAAGCCGGGCGCCGCGGTGCTCGACGTGGGCATCACGCGCGTCGTCGATGAGGAGACCGGCAAGGCGAGGCTGAAGGGCGACGTCGATCCCGCCGTCCGCGAGGTCGCCGGGTTCCTGTCGCCGGTGCCGGGCGGGGTCGGGCCGATGACCCGCGCCCTGCTTGTACAGAACGTGGTCGACGCCGCGACGCCCTAGTCTCGGCGCGAGAGCACGACCCCACCAATGAAGGAGGAACGCATGACGCACGAACATCCCAAGCCTCACGATCCGGGCAAGAAGACGGGCGCTGAGAAAGAGGAGAACGTCCTCGAGGAGATCGAGGAGTCGCTTCCCACCGATCCGGAACCGACCGACGGGTCGGCGCCCGCCGCCTGACCGGCACGTCGCCCGGCCCTCGGGCATCCGCATGCCGAAGGCCGGGCGACGCCGTAGGCTTATGCCGTGACAGCAGCGACAGGCACCCAGTTCTCCGTGGAGTTCGGCGATTCCCGGGCCACGATCACCGAGCTGGCCGCCGGTCTCCGGGGCCTCGTGCTCGACGGAGTCGAGGTCGTGCGGGAGTACCCCGAGTCGTCACTGCCGCCGATGGGCCAGGGCATCGTCCTCGTCCCGTGGCCGAATCGCATCGCGAAGGCCGCCTGGGTGCTCGACGGAAAGACGCAGCAGCTCGACATCACAGAGCCGTCGACGGGCAACGCCACGCACGGCCTGCTGCGCAACACGGCCTACACCGTGGCCGAGCAGGGCGACGGTTTCCTCACCCTGCACGCCCGCGTCTTCCCCCAGCACGGCTACCCCTTCCTGCTCGACACGTCGGTGAGCTACGAGTTGAGCGAAGCCGGCCTGACGGTCACCCACGCCATCACGAACGAGTCGGATGCTCCTGCCCCGGTCGCGGTCGGCGCGCACCCCTACTTCGTCGTGGGCTCGGTGCCCGCGGAGGATTTGACTCTCACCATCGCCGCGGAGACCGTCTTCGAATTCGACGACGCATTCATCCCCACGGCCGAGGTCGGCGTCGAGGAGGCTGGGCTCGACCTGCGCGCCGGACGACGGCTCTCCGACGTCGACCTGAACCACGCGTTCGGAACCCTGACCGGCACGGGCGGGCAGAACGTGCACTCCCTCGTCGCTCCCGACGGCCGTCGTGTCGAACTGTGGACAGACGCGAACTTCGCCTTCGTGCAGGCCTACAACCCGCGCGCGTTCCCCTTCGAGACCGGCACGGGCATGGCCATCGCCCTCGAGCCGATGACCGCCCCGGCGAACGCGTTCAACACGGGCCAGGGCGTGCGCTGGCTCGAACCGGGCACGTCGTGGATGCTCAGCTGGGGCGTGCGGTACCGCCCGGCCTCCTGACGGCGGCAATCACACCGGCCTGTAGCGTGCCCGGCGTGAGGCGTAAACCCCTTGTTCGGGGGAGAGGCGTTGCATAGCCTGACGACATAAACAACTCTGGAATGGAGTGGATTCATGTCTCTGTTATTCGACAGCGTGCCCTCGACGACGACCGCACCCGAATCGATCTCGCCCGACCGTGCGACGCCGCACCTCCGCTGGGAACTCGTCTTCGACGGCGTCTGGCTGGCGCGTCACGACGGGCGATTCGCCGGGATGGTGCAGGGCACCACGGGCGACTCGATGAAACTCACCGACGCCCGCGGCAATCTCTGCGGACTCTACGCGTCGCTCGACGATGCGAAAGACGCTCTGATCGCTCGCTCGCACTGATGCGGGGTCGGTGCTGCATCGCACACCGGCCTCACTTTTGACAACCCCGAACCCAAAAGCTCATATTTAGGGGTAGGTTCACTGAGGAGCTCACGTGGAATTGGACCGCGTGGGCCCTTTGTCAGGAATGGACGATTTTCATATGGGCAGACTGATCTACGGCACCGGTGACACCGACGTCGAATTCGAGGATCGGCTGCTCGCTCACCTCAAGGTCGTGATCTCGACCAAGCTGCGGCGCAATGAGGCGTTCATGCTGTCGTGGGAGCACGGAACCGAAGAGGGCAGCGGACGCAGCACCATCTGGATCCACCCCTCGATCCCCCTCCACTTCCGTTTCTACGGCAACAAGTCGCCGGCGCTCAATCGAGTGTGGATCGAGGATCTGATGCTCGCGGCCAACAGCACGGGCGGCCTCAGGCCGGTTCCGGAACCCGACGAGCACTCCGAGCCCGGCAACTCATAGCACCGGCGCCGACCCGTCTCGCTGCGGGTCGGTGAGCGCCTCGCGCGACAGCAACGTCGCGCCGGCCACGGCTGCCGGCATCACGAAGACGGCGCCGAGCGGGATCAGGAAGACGAGGTAGCTCGCCACTCCGAATCCGAGCGCGGTGGGCCGGATGGCGGCGAGCGCACGCCGACGATCCTTCAGAGAGCGCCCTCGGGCGTCGAACGCCTTGCCGGTCAGTTCGAGCGCGAGGAACCAGCCGGCGACCGCGGCCCCCGCGACGGGCACGAGTGTCTGGCCGACGATCGGGATGAAGCCCAGAACGAACAGGCCGAGTCCGATCGCCGCGGTGGCGACGAGGATTCGCACGGCGTCGAGGATGCCCCGGCGCAGGGCCGGCCAGAACGGCACCTCGACCTCGTTCTGGATGCCGCCGAGCCGGTTCTCGACGCTCCGCCAGATCTTCTCGTAGAAGGGGTCCCCGACGGCCAGGGTGATGGCCGTATAGGTGTAGACCACCAGGAGAGCGCCCAGCCCCACGAACGCCATGACGGCTGCGATCCTCACGGCCGTGCGCCAGCCCTCCGGCCACCCGTCGGCGAAGGGGGTCGCCCATTCAGCCAGGGCGGGCGCGTTCACGAAGAGCACGATGAGCGCGGCGAGATACACCGCGGCGACGATGAGGGCCGGGAGTGCGCCGACGAGCATCAGGCGGGGGTCGGTTCCCCACATCTTCAGGCCGCGCCCGAGATAGGCCGTTCCATCGAAGAATCGGCGGACGACGCTTCGGGCGGGTGCGGGCGGCATGGGTCCTCATCGTACGGGTGGGGCGCCCCAGAACGAAAGTCCATCGGGCTGCTACCTCAGTAATGCCGTCATCACAATGCCCGGGTCTACGAGGGGTCGATGCGGGAATCTAGAGAGATGAAAAGGATGAGCTACGCAGGCGGAACCTTTGTCACGAGCGACGAAGTGGCCGATGCGCTCGTGCACTTCGTCGCCACCGTTCCCCGTAATCGTCGCAACCAGGTGGTCGTCGTGCCCGGGTTCAGCGCGGAAGGGGAGTCGACGCCGGTGTCCCTCGTGCTCGGGCCGACCAGCCAGATTCTGAGTCAACACGAGGCCGTCTCCTATGCCGAGCCCGAGACGCACGGCGTGGCCGACGAGGTGCGACGGCAGGCGAGCTCGCACGAGAACACCGCCCGCATCGAGAGCGCGAACGGCAAGGCGAGCCTCGACTACGACGTCTTCTGATCGATAGTCCGACGGGGTCAGCCGGCGCAGTCCCCGGTGCTCACCGGGGCAGAGAGCGCGGGTGCCTGAGCGGCCACGGGCGAGAGCTCCTGCATGGTGAGGGCGTAGCCCACGTTGTCCACGGTGCTCGCCTTGGCGAACACGACACCGGCGACCTCGCCGTCGACGGTCAGGAGCGGCCCGCCCGAGTTGCCGGGCTCGATGTCGGCGGCCAGCGTGTAGGCATCCCGGGTCGTG
>Ga0247742_10001781_pt1 | contig 14575 bp, 10 predicted proteins | sample UWRJL208509C2_FD_180944 | JGI IMG/M metagenome (GOLD analysis project Ga0247742, IMG submission 180944) | Plant litter microbial communities from Arlington Agricultural Research Station in Wisconsin, United States - UWRJ-L208-509C-2 | ecosystem: Environmental > Terrestrial > Plant litter >...
GAGGTCGGAAACAAAACTGATTTAATCCATCAGGAACCAACGGTTGTTGCCTAAGAGCACGTAGAAAAAATTCTTTTAACCATGGTGGATTATATTACTTGTAATTTACTTTCAGAAAAAAAAGCCATCCGTTTTAGCGGATGGCTCTGCATTACCAATGTTTTTAAATTATATCAAATTAACACTGCGATTTACAAACTCGGTAAGTTCGGCACCGGTTAATAATCCTTGTGAAAGCAGGGCCAAATCAAACGCTTGTTTTGATAGCTGGGCCTGTACTTGCTCATTTTCTTCCTGTAATATGCGGGTAATCAGTTTATGGTTACCGTTTACAATTACTTTGTAATTATCAGGCATGTTACCATAAAAGCCCATTCCACCGCCCATGGCTGCCATATCTTTCATACGGCGCATAAACTCGTCCATGGTAACAGTTACCGGAAGCTCATCAGGGTTAAGGCTCTCCAATTGAACGTTGTAGGCTGGTTTATTAATGGCTTTGTTAAAGATGTCTTTAACCTTGGTTGATTGTTCTTCGGTTAAAACAGTTTCAGGTGCGTCGTCCTTTTTAATCAATTTATCAGCAACATCGGCATCAACACGTTTTAACGATGTTTTATCTAATTTTTGCTCCAATTGGCTGATGAAATGGTTATCTATGGGTGAGTTCATCACCAATACATCATAACCCTTTTTATTTGCCGACTGGATAAAGGCATCCTGTTTTGATGGGTCGTTGGTATAAATGTAAACCAGTTGCCCGTCTTTATCAGTTTGTACGGCTTCAACCTTTTCCTTGTATTCCGGTAAAGTGAAATTCTCATTTTTGGTGTTCGATACCAAAACAAAGTCTTTCGCTTTATCATAAAATTTGTCTTCGCTTACCATACCGTATTTTACAAACAGGCCAATGTCAGTCCATTTTTCTTCGTATGCTTTACGGTCAGCTTTAAATAGTTCTGCCAATTTATCAGCCACTTTTTTAGTAATGTAGCTGTTGATCTTTTTAACATTACTGTCTGCCTGTAAAAAGCTCCGAGATACGTTAAGCGGAATATCCGGTGAATCGATAACGCCATGTAATAACATTAAAAATTCTGGAACGATGTCTTTTACCTCATCGGTAATAAATACCTGGCGGCTGAATAATTTGATCTTGTTCTTTTGGATCTCAAAATCGTTTTTCAGCTTAGGGAAGTATAAAACACCTGTAAGGTTGAAAGGATAATCAACATTCAAGTGTATCCAGAATAATGGATCTTCGCTAAAAGGGTAAAGTGTTTTATAGAAGTTCAGGTAATCCTCGTCCTTTAACTCCGATGGGGCCTTAGTCCAGATAGGGTTGGTTTCGTTGATGATATTATCATGCTGAACCTCAATGAATTTTGGTTTGCCTTCTTCATCAACACCATCCTCTTCCTGCTCAGATTTTGTACCGAATTTAATTGGAACTGGTAAAAATTTACAGTATTTATCTAATATCTCCTGGAGTTTATACTGGCTCAAAAACTCTTCCGATTCGCTGTTAATGTAAAGCGTGATCTCGGTACCGCGTTCTGCCAATACACCCTCGCCAATTTCAAACTCCGTGCTGCCATCGCAAACCCAGTAAGCAGGCTCAGCACCTTCCTGGTATGACAGGGTCTGAATTTCTACCTTATCGGCAACCATAAATGCCGAGTAAAAACCTAAACCAAAGCGACCAATGATCTCATTGGCATCTTTAGCTTCTTTAAATTTTTCCATGAACTCGGTAGCACCTGAAAATGCTATCTGGTTAATGTACTTTTTGATTTCCTCGGCGGTCATACCCAGGCCGTTGTCAGATATGGTGATGGTTTTTTTAGCCTCGTCAAATGCTACTTCAACGCGCAGGTCGCCAAGTTCGCCGGTGTATTGACCTAAAGAGGTCAGACGTTTAATTTTTTGGGTAGCATCTACCGCGTTTGATACCAGTTCACGCAAAAATATCTCATTATCTGAGTAAAGAAATTTCTTAATTATCGGAAAAATGTTTTCGGTGTGTATCGAAATGCTGCCTTTTTCTTGCATAATATTATTGTATGATTGATTTAATATGATTTTCAGGCTGTAGCCATCAATGCTCGTTCCAAAGAGGGTGATGTTGTCAAATTGGCAGGAAGTGTTTTTATTTACTTAATGATTACGTTTTAGCCGTCCTAAGGCTTGGTTGATTTCCTTGATAAGAACTTTATACCCACCAATTTCGATGCTACTGAATTTTAGTTTCTTGCCGTTTGAGAGTTGAATCGTAGCTTTTTTACCTAAATAAATAGTTGTTGTTGAAAATCCCCGTGACATATTAATAGGATCATCAGACTGGCGGATGGACATGATCTGTATAAGCGGAATGCTTTTATTGAAACATAAAAGAGGCCTGCTGATAATTAAGTCGCCGTCGGTCAGCGTGAATATTTTAATGTTTAACAAAAGCCATAAACTCATTATTGTGAATAATAAAAATACACATGCTATGATAAGTACAGGGACATCTTTTGGTTTTTGATGATCATGTATCGGCAGTATTTCATTTAATAAATAGCGAGTAATTGAGCCAAAAAATATAAGCCCTATTATGCCAATACAAATGAGAGCATATCCGGGCTTAGTTTTAAAAATGTAATCTTTATTAGTTGTGTGTTTCAAATCAATTTATTGGAAATGCGATCTAAACTTCGTGAATTTTACCTGCGTTTTCTATATAAACTGCAATATGAACGATGAGCCTTTACCCTCGGTTGATTGCACCTGGATATTGCCTTTATGCAACAGCATAATCTGTTTACACAGGCTAAGCCCTATACCACTGCCTGTTTTTCGGGTACTGAAAAATGGAATAAATATCTTATCAAGCAGTTCAGGAGGCATGCCCAATCCATTGTCTGTCACTTTTACCAGCGTTTTACTGTTGTTCTGTATCTCAGCCGACAGGATTAGGCGAGGTGCTTCGCGGTCTTTTACTGCCTCAATGGCATTTACCAGCAAGTTTATCATTACCTGCTCTATCAGGTTTATATCTGCCTGTATGGCCAGTGTAGGGTCGCGAAGGATGATCTCCAGTTCAATATTCTTTTTCTCAAGGGTTGGGCGCATCAGGCTGTTCAGGTTCTCAAACAGATCGCGCACCAATATCTTATTCAGATCAAGCTTGGTGATCTTGTTGAGGCTGCGATAGCTTTCTGTAAACTTCAGTAACCCCTCACTGCGCCTTTTTATGGTATCTATACCCAGCTCCAAATCTTCCAGTTCGCTGCTTTGCACGCTATTGGCTATTTCTGGACTTTGCAGGCGGTTTTTGAGCGTATCGGCAAGTGAAGAGATTGGAGCTACCGAGTTCATGATCTCGTGGGTCATTACGTTGAGTAGCTTTTGCCAGGCCTTTGATTCTGTTTCATCCAAGGCTTCACTCACGTTTTGAAAGGCTATCAATTTGTACAGTATATCATCGCTGCGCATTACGCTGGCGGTTATTAAAATTTTAACCAGCTGCTGATTACGCGTAACGGTGATGATCTTACTGTCGCCGGGTTTTACTTTGATCAATTCAAGATACAAGCTGGGTTCACGTTTTTCAAGTGAGTGCACGGTTTTAAGATAAGGTATACCTATCAGATTTTTGAACGCTTCATTGATCCAGCTGATGTTGCCACTTTCTTCTTCGAAAGAGAGGATGCCAGTATCAACCAGTTCCAGTATCTTTTGCAGGTAATGATATTGCGTTTCGCGTTCACGGCTAATAAGTTTAAAGGTAGTATTAATGTCATTAAAGCCCTTACGCAGCGGTTTAAGCTCATTAGGGGCACGGCGTACATCAAAATGCCTTGAAAAATCCCGATAGTGGATGGATTCTACAAACTGGTTTACCTCGTCCTGCGCCTTTTTCTGAAAACGGATCATTTCAATAACCGCGTAAACAACCAATGGCACAAATATTACCAGGTAAAGCGGCTGTCCTGTTACAACAACATACGATGCTGCTGAGAGGGCCAGGAACATTAAAAATACGCGCAGCAAAAGGCGCCATTCATATCGGTTAAATATCATATTTACTTAATCTGCGGTATAAGGCCGTGCGGGTTAGTCCCAGTTCTTTGGCAGCCCGGGTTATATTGCCGTTGTGCTTTTCAATAACCCTTAATATGGCATTTTTTTCGAGTGCGCTTAATTGTATATTGTCTTCGTTTACAGTGGTTTCTGTTGCTGTTTCTAAAATAGAAAATATAAGGTCATCCGGTCTTAAGGTACTGTCGTCGGCCATAATAACGGCCCTTTCAATAGTGTACTGCAACTCACGCACGTTGCCCGGGTAATTATATGATTTTAATTTTTGCAGGGCGGCAGCATCAAAATCCATAGTAGGTTTAAGGTATTTGCTGGCGTATAACCGGGAAAAATGCCTGGCCAGTATAGCTATATCCTCATTACGCTTGCGTAAGGGAGGCATATTGATCTCCACAGTATTAATACGATATATCAAATCCTTGCGGAACCGGCTCTCGTTGGCCAGCTCATGCATCGGCACGTTGGTAGCACAAATAAGCCTTATATCTATATCAACGGCTTTATTGGTACCCAGACGGGTTACCTGGCGGTTTTGCAGCACGGTGAGCAGTTTGGCCTGCTGTTGCAGGGTAATGTTGCCAATTTCATCTAAAAACAGCGTTCCGCCCTGGGCATCTTCAAACCTACCGGTACGGTCTTCGCGGGCATCGGTAAAGGCTCCTTTTTTATGACCAAAAAGTTCGCTTTCAAATAAAGTATCGGTAAGGGCACCTACGTCAACCTTAATGAATGGCTTATCGGCACGTAAGGAGCGTTCGTGTATGGCTTTGGCCATAAGATCTTTACCTGTACCGTTTTCGCCCATAAGCAAAATGTTGGCATCGGTAGGAGCAATTTTGTTTACTTTATAAAAAATATCCTGCATCACTTCCGATTCGCCCAGGATAGAAGTATCGCCGGCGGTGCTTTTTACCGCGGTTTTAGTAGTTTTTACACCTTCTTTTTTATCTAAAAGCTCTTTTATGGTGGCAATCAGTTTTTCATTATGCCAAGGTTTTACTATAAAGTCATTAGCGCCTTCTTTTAATGAACGTACGGCCAGGTCAATATCACCGTAAGCGGTTATCATAATTACGCATACGTTAGGTTTCCAGGCCTTTACCTTGCTTAACCAGTATAAGCCTTCATTTCCGGTGTTGATAGCGCTGTTAAAGTTCATATCCAGTAAAACCAGGTCAACCTCATTACGCTGTAGTAGCCAGTTTAAATTTTCCGGATTTTTTTCGGTAATCACTTCATGCGCTTCTGTTTTTAATAAAAGCTTAACCGCGGTTAGCACATCAGGGTCATCGTCAACAATTAAAATGGTAGCTTTTTTTAGTATCATTTGATGGTAATTAGGGTATAATTTTTTGTTATCAGGTTCACAGTCTGTTTCGTTGGTATAAGGTCGGAGGCCGGTATATCAGGCATCCGCAATATACCACGAACTATGAATTAATTGTTTGTGCAAATTAATAATTGAATGCTTAAATTTCATACCAGTTACTATAATACAAGTATTAAACTGTAAATCAATTATGAACGGCGAGGCCTAAATTAATGCACTGTATCATAACCGAACACTTGCTGTAACAGAAGCGAACGCTTTAATTGCTTATTTGTAGTTTAATATACTGAAATACAGTTATTTAATTTGTGGCATATCTTTTTGTAACTACTATTCAAAATATAATAACTACAGTGGACAGAAAAATTGAAAAAAAGACCTGGAACAATAAACGGATATTGACAATTGCGGGCATAACGGGCCTTATTTTATTGGTTGGAGCCGTAATTTATAGTACATCGGGCAAAAGCAAGCTTGATGTTGATACCGAACGTATAACTGTAAGCACTATTACAAAAGGGCCCTTTCAGGAGTTTATTCCGGTAAATGGTGTAGTATATCCGCTCACCACAATTTTTCTGGATGCTACAGAAGGCGGTGTTGTTGAAGAAAAGTATGTAGAAGATGGAGCCAACCTGAAAAAAGGTGATCCTATTTTAAAGCTTTCCAATACTGATCTGGAACTGAGCCTGGCCAATCAGGAAACCGCTGTATACGCTGAGCAAACACAAATGCAGATTTCGCATAACAATGCTCAGCAAAATACTATTACCAAGCTCAACACCATGGCCGATGTTGAAAATACTTATAAAGAAGCCGAAAGGGTATATAAATTAGATAAACACCTTTTTGATCAAAAGGCTATTGGTTTGCAGGAATATCAATCGGCCAAAAATATGTATGATTACCAGGTTAACCGTTATAGGTTGGCCAAGCAAATATTAACCCAGGATACCGCGCTGGTGAAGCAGCAGGCTTCGCAATCACAAGAGCAGTATGCGCATATGAAAACCACGCTTGAGCTGATGCGTAAAAAGGTAGCCAGTTTAATTTTAAGGGCCCCGATTGATGGACAACTAACTTCAATGGATGCCGAGGTTGGGCAGAATAAGAAACAAGGAGAGCATCTGGGTCAGATAGATATGCAATCTGGATTTAAAGTGAGGGTTGATATCGATGAGCATTATCTGTCGCGTATATATACAGGTTTGAAAGGCGATTTTCAGTTTGCTGACAAAACTTACAACCTGGTTATTAAAAAGGTATTTACAAACGTAACCGCAGGCAGGTTCCAGGTTGATATGCAGTTTGTTGGTGTTGTACCAAAGGGGATCAGAAAAGGGCAAACCCTACAGGTTAGGCTTGCCCTGAGCGACGAAACACAAGCGGTGTTGGTTCCTAAAGGCGGCTTTTTCCAGCAAACAGGTGGTAACTGGATATTTAAAGTAAGTGAAGACGGTACAAAAGCTTACAAAGTTGATATACAGCTTGGAAGGCAAAGCCCTGATTATTATGTAGTAACCGACGGCCTTAAACCAGGCGATAAAGTAATTACATCAAGCTATGAAACTTATGGCGATATTCAGGAACTGGTATTGAAAAAATAAACCTTTCCCAAGCTTCCCCATAGAGGGAGTTATAAAAGGGGTAAGTGCAAAAAATAAAGTATTGACAGTTTGCAACGAAACGAGCTTGTGAAACATCATATAAGTATATAAACCAAAACACTATAAAATCAAGTCTATCTGCTGTAAGGCAGAGACGATTCAGGAGGCACCAATGATAAAAATTACTAATCTCGAAAAATTCTACCGTACCGAAGAGGTAGAGACCATAGCTTTAAATAAGCTATCAATTGAAATTGCTACGGGCGAGTTTGTGGCCATCATGGGCCCATCTGGCTGTGGTAAATCAACACTGCTCAATATTTTGGGTATGCTTGATGATCCGGATGCAGGCAGTTACGTATTTAATGATATTGAAGTAGCTCATTTTACCGAGCGTAAACGTGCCGATCTGCGCAAACACAACATTGGATTTGTATTTCAGAGCTTTAACCTTATTGATGAGCTTACCGTGTTTGAAAACGTGGAGCTGCCTTTGATATACACAGGCGTAGCAGCATCTGAAAGGGTAAAAAGGGTAGAAGAGGTACTTGACAAAATGCAGATCATGCACCGTCGTAACCACTATCCGCAGCAGTTATCGGGTGGACAGCAACAGCGTGTGGCCATAGCGAGAGCAGTAGTGAATAAGCCCAAGCTGATACTTGCGGATGAGCCCACCGGTAACCTTGACAGCAGTAATGGTAATGATGTAATGGAGTTGCTTACCGACCTGAATGAACAAGGTACTACCATTATCATGGTTACCCACTCTGAGCATGATGCCCGCTATAGTCATCGCATTATACGCCTGCTTGACGGACAGAGCGTTATGGAGAATATCATGGTTTAAGAAAGAGACCATTTCCTCAAAAAAGATAGTTTATATAAGTTAGTAAGTGCCTCGCTTTCCCCTCCCTGCAAAGGAGGGGAGGCTTGAGTTTTTTCTTTTTTTTGAGACCTGAATAACCTTTTACCTAAACCTTTCATCAAAAAATATGCATTTGCCAGCATGTTTTGGGGCAGTGTTAACGATGTTTTATAACTGGCAGTTACGTATTAAACTTTAATAAAATGATAAAGAATTATGTAAAAACGGCCTTCAGAAGCCTCCTTAAAAACAAGGGGTTTACGGTTATAAATATACTTGGCCTGGCTTTAGGCCTGGCTACCTGTTTATTAATTGTTTTATATGTAGCTGATGAATTAAGTTACGATAGATATAACACCAAGGCCAGCAGAATATACCGCGTTAACGAAGACCTTAAACTTGGCGACAATAGCGTAAAGTATGCAGTATGCATGGCACCGCTTGCTAAAACGCTTAAAACAGAATATCCGTACGTTGAAAATACGGTACGTATAAAAAATGCAGGTACATCCCATGTAAAAAAAGGAAATCTGAATATTGTTGAAAATAAGGTTGCTTTTGCTGACCCTTCCTTGTTTGATGTATTTACGTTACCTATGATCAATGGTAATCCATCATCCGCCTTAACAGAACCGAATAGTGTTATAATTACCGAAACCACGGCTCAAAAATATTTTAACGGTACAAATGCTGTTGGCAAAACCTTATTATTCAATGATAATACACTTTGTAATGTAACCGGTATAATAAAGGACATACCCAAGCAATCACATTTTAACTTCGACTTTTTTATCTCGATGTCCTCTTTTCCGGATAGCCGTTCAGATGAATGGTTACGGAGCGACTATAATACATATGTTTTATTAAAAGACGCTTCCGATGCGAAAAAGCTGGAGGCTGCTTTTCCAGAACTTTTGAAAAAATACAGCGGCGCGCAAATGCAGGCCCAGCTCAATTTGAGTATTGAAGGGTTTGAAAAAAGCGGCAGTTATTTCAGGATGAATTTAATCCCGCTAACAGCTATACACCTGCATGGAAACCTGAGTGGTGAACTTGGCCCAAATACTACCACGCAATACATCTATATATTTTCGGCCATCGGTATTTTTATACTTTTAATCGCCTGTGTAAATTTCATGAACCTTTCTACCGCCCGCTCATCAAGCCGTGCCCGCGAGGTTGGCGTGCGCAAGGTACTGGGTTCGCCGCGTAGGTATCTCATAGCTCAGTTTTTAACAGAATCAACCCTGCTAACGTTGTTTGCTACCATTATTGCGTTTTTAGCTGCTATACTGTTATTGCCATTGTTTAATCAGCTGTCAGGCAAAGAAATCCTGTTTACGGCGCAATCTCTTGTTTGGATATTGCCTGCATTATTGTTCATCGTAATATTTATTGGGGCGCTTTCCGGCTCTTATCCGGCTTTTTATTTATCCGCGTTTCAGCCGGTTGATGTATTGAAGGGCAAACTGGTAGCCGGTTATAAAGGTGGTTGGCTCAGGAGCTTTTTGGTGGTTTTCCAGTTCTCGATATCTATAGTCCTTATTATTGGTACGTTGGTTGTTTATAATCAGCTCAATTATATCCAAACAAAAAACTTAGGCTACAATCGTAATCAGGTGCTTATAGTACAAAACTTATTTGAGCTGAATAATCAGGCAAAAATATTTAAGCAGGAAGTAAAAAAGATTCCGGGTGTTATTAATGCCACTATGACGGGATTTCTACCTACATCAAATTGGCATAGTAGGACTATTTACTATAGGGACGCGTCGCTTGATCAAAAGAGATCAATGTTTCCGCAAAGCTGGCAAATTGATGAAGATTATGTAAGTACCCTAGATATGAAAATGGCTGCCGGGCGAAGCTTTTCCAGTGATATGCAAACAGACTCGGCAGGCATCGTAATCAATGAAGCTGCGGCAAAGTTTCTTGGTTTTAAAGATCCACTAAATAAAACCGTATACAGGAGCCTTGGAGGCAAACAAGGTAATGTTAAGCAATGCCATATTATAGGCGTGGTAAAAGATTTTAACTTCAATTCCCTAAGGGAAGCTGTAGAACCCGTTGTGATGACCCTGGCAGAAAATAATGGAGCATTAAGCATCAGGGTTAATACCAAAAACCTGCCCATCCTGTTATCGCAAATAAAAGATAAATGGAGAAGTTTATCGCCCAACGTACAGATCAACTATTCGTTCATGGATCAGGAGTTTGATGCCTCATACCGCAGCGAGCAACTTACCGGAAAGGTGGCTATAGTACTTACCTCCCTGGCCATTTTAATAGCCTGTTTAGGTTTGTTTGGCTTAGCAGCTTATGCTGCCGAACAACGCACAAAAGAGATAGGGATACGTAAAGTGCTGGGTGCAAGCGTATCGGCCATTGCAGGTATGTTATCAAAAGACTTTGTAAAGTTGGTATTCTTGGCTATTATCATAGCCTCGCCGGTGGCCTGGTACTTAATGAATAAGTGGCTGCAGGGCTTTGCCTATCGTATCAACATGCAGTGGTGGGTTTTGGCCCTTGCCGGTATCGTGGCATTATTTATAGCAGTAATAACAGTAAGTTTTCAATCAATCAAAGCGGCAATTGCAAACCCGGTAAATAGTTTGAAGAATGAATAGTGAATAGTGAATAGTGAATAGTGAGTAAAATTGCCCTTTAAGTTAGAGTTTAGAATTTTGTTTTTAGAATTTCCTTTTAGAGTTTAAAAATACCAACCATGTTAAAAAGCTATGTAGTTATTGCTTTAAGAAGCATCAGGCGTAATTTCAGTTATGCTTTCCTGAATGTTTTTGGTCTCACCTTAGGTATAGCAGCCTGCCTGGTTATTTTTTTAATTGTGAGGAACGAGCTCGGATATGATGCTTATAATAGTAAAGCTAACCGTACTTACCGGGTAACCCTGCATGCGCTTGATTTTAACTCCAATGTGTCTTTAGCCATCATCCCAGCCATGCGTATAGACTTTCCGGAGCTGGAAGCAACTACGCAAGTTTTTTACCGGCGTGATGCTGTGGTTAAAGTTGGTGAAAACCGGTACAGTGAAAAAAATTACGCCTTTGTTGATGAGCAGATCAATAAAGTTTTTGACTACCAATGGCTGGCCGGCGATGCAAAGACTGCACTTAGACAGCCCAATACAGTTGTACTTACTGAAACTACAGCTAAAAAATATTTCGGTAAAGCCAATGCCATGAATCAGGTTATTAATCTGGATAACAGGTTAAACCTTAAAGTTGCCGGGATTGTAAAAGATTTGCCTGGCAATACCAGCATGCCCATACAGTTCATGGTGTCACTTTTAACTATTAGCAAAAACTTAGAGGGCTCCATGCACAACTTTTGGGCCATACCCGGTGCCAGCTATGCTTACATGGTTATCCCCAATAATTACTCTATCCATCAGCTGGAAAGTAAAATACCTGGTTTCATCAAAAAAAACTGGGGGAGTGATATAGCCAAAAACGCAATTTTGATACTGCAGCCACTAAAAGATATTCACTTTGACCAGCGGTACATTAACAACATAGTAACACCTACCTCCCGCGATACTTATTACGCGTTAATAGGGGTAGCGCTGCTGATTATTATAACGGCATGCATTAACTTCATAAATCTGGCAACTGCACAGGCCATCAGGCGTTCAAAAGAGGTGGGGGTACGTAAAGTTTTAGGAGCCAGCCGACTTCAGTTGATCAGGCAGTTTATGGGCGAAACTACGGTGCTGGTATTTATATCGGTAATATTGGGGGTAGCCTTAAGTGCAGCATTTTTAGCTGAAGCTGGAAAATGGATGTCCATAAATATTGATGCCAGGCAACTATTGGAACCCCTTGTTGTAAGCTGGATTTTGGCCATTACCTTGTTTGTTATTTTACTGGCAGGTTTATATCCCTCATTTATTCAGTCGGCGTTTCAACCTGTCGATTCTCTTAAAAATAGGGTAAGCGTTTCTTTCCGGGGATTAACATTGCGTAAAAGTTTGGTAATAGCCCAGTTCAGCATATCACAAATACTTATTGTGGGTACACTTATCGTAGCGCATCAAATGGACTTTTTCCAGAATCAGGACCTGGGTTTTAACAAAGAAGCGGTAGTTTCGGTAAATCTGCCTGACCAGGCCAAACGTGAGGTTTTCCAACAGCAATTGCAAGGCTATCCCGGTGTAAAACAAGTTAGTTTTTCATCAGGCGCACCAAGTTATAATGACTCTTTTACCAGTTTTTCATCACCAGAACTCGGCCTCACTAAAGATGATGTTACGGAGATAAAGTACATCGACGAGAAGTATACCGACATGTTTCAGCTAAAAATGCTGGCTGGCCAAAAAGTATGGAAAAAAAATGCCGGCGATACCCTGCACAGTGTGGTGATCAACGAAACCATGATGCAAAAATTAGGCTTTCAAGACCCGCAAAAAGTACTTAATAAACATGTGGTGCTGAATGGCAATCAATTATCAACCGTGATTGGTGTAATCAAAGATTTTCAAAGCGAATCCAAACATAAAAAACGCCGTGCGTGCGTGTTAGAGTATAGTGCCAATGACCTTTTTGTTGCCAGTGTTCGTATTCGTCCCGAGGCAATGAGCAAAACCCTTGGTTATATTGATAAACAATGGTCATCATTATTTCCTGATAATTTGTTTCAGTATGAGTTTATTGATGAGCACATAGCAGCTATGTACAAACAGGAGCAAAAGGTTTATACAGCCTTCCAATTGTTTTCATACATCGCCATTTTAATTGGCTGTCTTGGCTTGTATGGTTTAATAGCCTTTGCCGCATCTCAGCGTACCAAAGAGGTAGGTGTTCGTAAGGTATTAGGGGCTTCTTTATATAGTATTGTTAATTTGTTTACCCGTGAATTCATCTTTTTAATAGGCCTGGCTTTCCTGATAGCAGCTCCGCTTGGTTATTTTATTATGCACAATTGGCTGCAAAACTTCGCCTATCACATTAATATAGGGCCTGGGATATTCCTGATAGCATTAAGTGCATCATTCCTGATAGCGACTATAACCATTGCTCATCAGGCTATAAAAGCCGCGTTGGTTAACCCGGTTAAAAGTTTGCGTAGTGAGTAATGAAAAATAAAAAATTAATTAAAGCGGTATTATGATCAGGAACAATATAAAGCTTATGTGGCGCAACCTGTTAAAAAACAAGGCTTATGGTTTTTTAAACATATTTGGACTGGCGATAGGCATAGCCTGTGCGGCCCTGATATTTTTATGGGTTGAGGATGAAATCAATTTTGACGCCGTAAATGTAAAAAAAGACAGGTTATACTTGGTTTTAGAGAATCAGAAATACGATACCTATGTTTTCACAGAATCATCAACTCCTGGTTTAATGGGCCCGGCAATGAAAGCCGAATTGCCAGGTGTGGCCAATACCTGCCGTACCACAGAAGGTGCAACCTCATTACTATTTGCCGTTGGTGACAGATCGTTTTTTGCTTCAGGAAAATATGCTGATCCATCTATCTTTAACATGTTTACCCTGCAATTTGTACAAGGCAGCGCCGCTACCGCTTTTTTACAACTGCATTCATTGGTTATCACGCAAAGCACTGCAAAAAAGTTTTTTGGCAATGACCCAAACATCATAGGTAAAAGCATCAGGGTTGATAATAAGCACGATTACGTAGTATCGGGTGTATTAAAAGATATACCGGCAAATTCAAGTGTACAGTTTGAATGGCTTATGCCATATAAGATATTTTTTGATGAAAATCCCTGGATAACAAATTGGGGAAACCAGGGTACTACTACTTATGCTGAGTTGAAACCGGGTGTTAATCCTGAAACCATAAGTAAACAGTTATATAATTACATTCAAAGGCGTGAACCTACTGCCCTGGGTCATTCCTTTTTGTTTTCCATGAACGACTGGCATTTATACGATGATTTTAAGGATGGTAAACAAACAGGCGGCGGCCAAATTGAGTACGTACACCTATTTACTATTATAGCCTGGATCATTCTGTTTATAGCTTGTATTAATTTCATGAACCTGGCTACTGCCCGCAGTGAAAAACGCGCCCGCGAAGTTGGGGTACGAAAAGTACTGGGAGCAGGCAAAAAGCTGCTGATAAGTCAGTTTATAGGTGAGGCTTTATTTATGGCTTTTGTTGCTTCATTTATGGCCATAGTTTTGGTTGAACTTGTTTTGCCTGTATTTAATACATTAGTTCAAAAACAATTAACAATTGGTTTAGGTAATCCTGCTCATATCACTGTGCTGTTGCTTATCACAATAGTTTGCGGTTTGGTGGCCGGCAGTTATCCTGCACTATACCTGTCATCATTTAACCCGGTAACTGTGCTTAAAGGCGGTCTGTTAAAAAGTAATGGCGTAACGTTTATCCGTAAGGGTTTAGTCGTATTGCAATTTACTGTTTCTATAGTATTGATCATCTCTACTATTATCGTTTACCAGCAAATTCAGCATGTAAAAAGCAGGCAGCTTGGCTTTAATAAAAATAACCTTATTGAAATGCCTATGCAGGGCAACATGGCTCAAAACTATAACCTGATAAAACAAGATCTGTTGGGCACCGGATACATAACTAATGTTGCTCTTGCTGATCATGGTATTATTTACGGAGGGAATAATACTTCAGAAATGACCTGGGATGGTAAGCCTGCTAATTCAAAAGTATTGATATCACAAAGAT
>Ga0247742_10001782_pt1 | contig 14557 bp, 18 predicted proteins | sample UWRJL208509C2_FD_180944 | JGI IMG/M metagenome (GOLD analysis project Ga0247742, IMG submission 180944) | Plant litter microbial communities from Arlington Agricultural Research Station in Wisconsin, United States - UWRJ-L208-509C-2 | ecosystem: Environmental > Terrestrial > Plant litter >...
CAATTCCAGCGAGGATAGCAAAGGATAATCGCGAAGCGCTTCAAGCACGACATAGGACCCCAGGAGCAAATCGACGGTTAAGCTGCAAGAGATGAGAGTATCCATGCTGCCGAGTGTGTATATGATACGATTCTGTATATCGTTGGAGGAGTCATTAGGCGTCGCAGAAACGTTGTCGTCCAAGGGCCCTTCAAAGACAAGGGTCGTGAGGTTGGGAAGGTCTAAGAGAAGGGCCTCTTTCTCCGAGTCGAAGCAGTCAATTGGTATGCGGAATGACGAGGATGAAGGGCCGCTGCGTTCGCGAGTGACAAGGGCTTCAGTACGATGGTCGGTGTCCAGCATCCGATACTCGCGAATAGTAACAGTATCCGGGATTAGGGAAGAGACCACCTTCATGGATTGTCCCGTGAAAGCTTGGAAAGGGCCATAGAGTGACACTACCTCCGTGTCAGGTGCAAAAAGAAAGGAGCGTTTCACGTTCGCCACGAAAGCTTCAGAAATGTCGCCTGAGCAGGGAGCAAGCCGAATACGGAGAGCCTGGCGGCCTGCGATGACTTGTTCAGACTCGAAGATGAAGTCTTGAAGGGTGATTATGTCCTCGCCCTGAACGATATCGGTATGGGTTGTGTGGTGGCTTGTCTGAACCATGGCGGTGGTAATGGAGAAAGAGCAGTTGGTGGCATCAAGCCTTTGTTACCAACGCGATTTAAACACATGACATCCCCTTCAACACAGCATTGAACGCCCATGGCTGGATTTAAACTTGGACGGGCTGGAGTAAAGGCAAATACCCTAACGGGACAAATTTCATGGGAATTGAAGGCATTTAACTGTGACCAAGAGTGTTAAACTCAATATATGCGCTTTAGATGCTAGTAATCGAGTAATAGCGTTTGAAGTTCATATGAAACACATATAATTGCTCCATTGCTCGTACCTTCTTGTAAGTACATATGTGAGCTTGTCTTCACAAGAATCGTAGATGAAATTGAATCTGAAATGTGATCCTATTTCCTTGGCAGCTTTAACATATGCATCTTGAAGCTTGAAGCTTGGCAATGAACGGTGGAAACATTCACTCAGCCCGGAATTATTGTAGAGCAAGGATTAGATTTCTGTTCTTGGCGAAGAATAGGCGGCGCCTAAAGAATCCGAGTCGAACGGGTCGGGCTCTTCACAGAGGCTCCCACGAAAAGAGACCCATTTACTACAGTGTACATTTATAGGCGGAGCGTAAATATCGGAGAGTGACCCATGGGGTATTGAAAATGGCTTGGACTTGGTGCACGGGTGCCTTGAATATCTCTTCGGTGATCGCTGATTGCAACAGGTTCACGAGAACTGCTCAGTCAGGGATCGACGTAAATCGCGGTCATCAAATTTGATATTACCTCCTTCAGTATCTCTTCGTCGTATATCATATCTGGAAGAATAAAATTAGCATATAAGGCGAAAGAAAGACTCATATAGAATGGTGTCCGAATCGAGATACACGACGAGCGCATCCGAGATCCTCGAGGACCAGAATCGAATTAGATATTTGCCGGCGCATGAGGAAATCTGGTAGCATTAAATATGACATCGGTACGCAGTCTTGGCGAGAGTCTACTCGACAAGTGGATGCTTCTACTCGGTGCACGGGCACTCGGGCCGGGGTTTGATTGCCCAAAGTGGGGTGTGGCGCAAATAAGCGCCCGTGCATTTGGTGAGTCATCGGCTAACAATTGGGCTTCGATCACCGGTCCAATATTATCCGGTGAAACATGCCAAGCTGAGAACCAGCATTTCATTTACTTCGTTCTCGTTTGTATTGGCATTGCCTCCAAATCTAGGTCAGTATCCCCGGCCTCTCACTCAATTTGAGCTCGGGCCAAGCTTAAGCACGCTCGAGAACATATAAAAGCAGACTTACTTTGAGAACAAGAACCAACATTCCACAGATCTCATATACTCACCTACACAAAGCAACCAAAGCTCCTCAATTAATCCTAATCTTTAACATGTCCCTTTCACTCGATACCACCTCCACCTCCACCTCCACCTCCGCTATCGTCCGCAGCACTAGCAGCCATCCCAGCACCTTCAACCCTGCAAACATCAGCGGTAACGCACCTCTTGAATTGAAAGCCCTCTTGGGCGATGCCAAGAATGGCGTTTACAGCCGCCGTCCCCAGAAATTCAGCTCCCCCATCTTTGGCGAGAGCATCCAGGAACGACTGGTGGTGAGCGAGATGAGCATCAACCAGAACTCGGACGAGGAAAAGCGGACGGAGGCGAGGATGGTGTTTGAGCTGGATGGTGTCACTGAAGGTTTGTACTATATTCACAGTGGGACGCTTCGATCCTGATGAATTTTCGCTAGATATGGTGAACGGAGCTGGATTCATCCATGGAGGATGCTCTGCATTTTTGATTGCCATGTAAGCCTTCATCCGCCCTTCGTCAATTTACAGTCCGATATCTAACAAATTTTACAGTGCGTCGAGCCTCTGTCTGATGTTCTTCGACATGACGACGATGGGAAAGATCTTACCTGGGGTCTCTCAGTCGCTGAATGTGGTATATCACTCTCCCGCTGTCATGTATGTACTCCTCGAGTCTGCGCCCGGTCAAATTATTGACTGATGTTTTCTATCTAGCGGCGATAAGTTACGAATTGTCAACACCACAGTTTCTGCTGGACACAGGGCACAAACTGTGCGCACTGAGGTGTGTTAATATTCAGTGATTTCCCCGATTAGCTCTTAGTAACCCTAACGAATCGTCCTTTGTAGATATGGAATGCGACTCACCACCGTCTCGTCGCTACCGCTACCCACGTCAAGATGGTTTCCTCTCCTTCCAAGCCAAAGTCGAAATTGTAGAGCCCGCACACGCATCTCTCAAAATCGCTCGGCCACTAGACCTTTTCCGAACCATTTAAGGCCTTCATAATTCCTGGGCCATCAAATTACTTCCCTCACAGATTTGCCTTTCTAATTCTCTCAGTTCATCGTCTATTGTAATATTTCACTATAATGCTTATACTTTACCGTACACGACTACAATTTTCGTTCCCTTTGCTTTTTTATCTATTTAATCTGCATAATCATGATAGGGCCGTCGCTTTGCGCCCACTACCGCTCTACTCTACGAGATCTGCCGGAATTTAAATTTCGAGACGTTGATGTTGCTCATCGCGGACCTCAATCTTCGCAGCAGCGGAATTTATGCTACGCATTAGTGATTCAACGGGAAACCAATGTTGCTTTTGTCTATCCTTAGTCGTCAAACCCATGGGTGTTATTAACACAGCTCGAACAGGATCTGAAAAATTCTCGCTAAGACCCTACTACCTAAAGGTAGTGTGGACATACAATAAATATGTCATATAATTAGAAATAACTATTACCAACAGGTTGTAAGGAAGAATAAATTCAACAATAACCAAATATGCGAACAGTTCTCCTAGGTACATAATACAGCACAAATAAGGTAGGACTGATCGAGGCTCCAGTAAATTAACCGGGCAAGAGCGCCACAGTTCCTGCAAAGGGAATGCCCCTTGAACAAGCCCCCAGCAGGTGGAGCCTTAGCCACTTCCACTATAACCAGTCACCCACATCTTCAGCTGTCGATAAACCCAGAAATCTTATGTGCCAGTGTGCACTGACTGCCTACTTCAAAATCAAGGTGACTTTATATATCCAATTGAATTTGTCTTTACAGTTGCTGTTATATACTAATTTAAACAAGTAGTACCCTTCCGATTGTCCGTATGATTCTACAGTCTACTAGCCGTCCTACACCACTCTCGGGTTTTTCAACATCTCCGTTACAATTTCCGGTTCCTCAATAAAAATTTCATCCACGTCCTTCCATTTTTGATGACCTCCCTGTCTCCAGGCCTTCTCTCGCTCAACCCAATACTCCAGCTGGTAGTTCTCGGCGCGCACCGGAGTCCACACACGATCGCCAGTATCTCCGTCTGTCTCAGCCATGAACCATCGAGGCCGATGAGGGGGCATACCGCCTTCCTCCCTGGCCTTCCGAATTGACCGCTGTTTCTCCTCCTGGGCCGTCTTCAGATCATTGGCGAGTTCGTACTTGCCAAGCTCAAAAGCCCGCTGATCAGGGCGGAGACGGCAGTCGGTAGGGCATAAAAATGGTTTGAGGGTTTCTTGAGGGCAGTCGTTCAATGTAAGGGCGAACGGTGTGAGGTTGAAAGGTGAGCCAGGTATTTTCTCGGAGTTTCGCCAGAGGAGAATGTATTCAGGAGAGGCCGAGGGAGAATTGGGTCCAGAAACAGTGATATCAGGATGTAGTTGTCCTTTGCCGACACCGACTTTTTTCGCCACCAACTGCGAGTTCCAACGGCCAGCGATATCGTACGCTGCCCGTCCATGATTGTCTATAACTTGGCCGGATATCTCGTATGCGTCCCGCCCTCGCCATCCTCGCGGTTTAAAAGTAAGGATACATTGATCTCCGGTTCGATGGTTCGTAATCTGATGTAGGTGTCAGTGGGTGGCGAAGAATATGTCAGACCATACATACCACCATATCTCCATAATGGTCAATCGTAGGTGAACCGAGGATGAACCCAGAGACATTCGTAGTAACCTTCTTCCAGCTGTAGTGCTCAATTACCTTGCCTTTGTGGTTTTCGCCTTCTGCCTTCGGGTATTCTGGCTCGAGATCTTCGGGCAGGAGCAGATCAGCATGTGCAACACCGGTAGGTCGAATCTCAAACGATTTGCCCATGAACTTGTTTTGCGCGTCAACCTAGAGACTAATATGAGAAGATGAGGCACAGGATCAGGCGTATAAACCCACCTCTCCGTAATAATGCCAAGAGGGTGATTCCGCCCAGCATGCAGAGATCGGAGGATGATGGCTGACTTGTTCCGATACATAGCGATACTGCTTGTCCAAGCGAACATATTCGAAAGTTTCGCTCTAGGGGTTGGATGAGTGTCCGGACGCTAGGTAGAGACTGAAGCACATACCAGCATGGGATTGAATGGCTTTGCAATGCGACCAATGGTTGAAGAATAGTTTGACATGGCAAAGGCAGCGACGAAGGCTATCCTGCGAAGAGGGTCCTTTTCATGAGCTGCGACGTCCACTGGAGATCGAGATATATCGTCTCAGAATGTGCAAGAGTAGAGTAACTGACTGGGACTCACAACATTCCGAAAACTCCATATCCTCAGCCTGAAAAAATGACGCATACTGAGCAACAAATAACATCGAATGACCGAGACCACTCACCATACGCTGCAACATGCTCGTCGGTTCGTTGAAAAACACAGGGAAACTAATCTTCGTCAAATCTTTCCCGATGCTGTGCTTCAAAACACTCCACAAGCTCGTGCTCGGACGCTCATCGTCTCTAATGGAGAGTCGACTTCTGAGATGCGCGTACCCAGCGAATGGTTCAACATTAGTATTCTTAGGGAGAGGTCCTTTCAGAGTTGCGATCGCCACAACGTCAGCAGAGGTAACATCCGTTGTACTTGATCGTGGCGTTAGGATTGAGTCAGTTGTGGGACTGGTCAGCCCTTCGTGTACGATGAGGTTGGGTAAGTTTCCAGATTCGATGGCGTCGAAGAATTCGTCCTCTTCATCGGTATCGTATTCGTGATCATCAAGGGCCACCTCGGCGACCACTAAAGGAACCTTCGTGTCTTCGAGGTTGATGTGTGGAATCCCTCGTCGTCCACCCACGATTGTGTCGGTGGTCCCACTTCTTGACGGAAGCGATGGTACGGCAAGTGGGGAGGCGGTTTCAGTGGGAACGATAGATGACGTTGCTGGGACTGGGGGCATTGGCTGGGGATATCTTGGAGTTAAGCCAGAAGCTGGTGGAGAGCCTTGGTCTTGCGGTGAGGGCGGCTCTTCAACCACTGCAAGAGGAACTTGCTTGACTGTGCCCCCTGGAGTGGTCATCGCGAGCAGTGAAGGCCTGCCTTTGGCGGTGGCAGCTCCACTGATGGTACCGGCAAGGCTTGGCCCGAAAACTCTGCTGCCTCTCCGCCTGCTTCTTTGCCGCAGCTCTTTCTCGAGATCTTCTCCCTCCTTAACCACAGTAGCCAAACTCTCTTCCCAGAAGTGCTGCCTTGCTCGCTCCTTCTTCAGCTGTTTCGACCACCATTCTTCACGTTCCCTCGACATTTGGAGATACTCATTCAGCAAATTCTGCGTCGTGGTGAGCGAGTCCTTCAGAGCATTTTGTGTATCTCGAGCTTTCTTCGACGAATCCGCAGCCATAGCTAAATTTGATAACAGCTGGACGGTGAGCTCTAGCTGCGCAGACGCAGCATTTCCATGGAGTTCGATGTTCTGGTGAGGTGCAGATCTGTGCTCGGAATCTGCAGAGGAGGAGTCTTCGTCATCGCCGTCTTCATGACCGGGGGCAAGTGAGGCCACGGAGGTTGGTTGCCGGCTAATACTCATCATATTCGGGCTGGCGTCATTCGAGTCCGACGGCGGGTCCGAGCCTAGCATGGAGTCCTGGTCTCTCGCGTTCTTCCTCCATATGTGTGTAGATAGGGTCTGCGAGTGCATAGAAGGCGTTGTCCGTATCCCACTTGAGTCGCTTTCCGCACTTTTCCTCCGATGCACAGAAGAAGCGTCACTGTCTGTAGCTCCTTCCCGTTGCTTGTACCAGTCGATGCTCTTGCTTATCGCCTCGGTCCATCTATGCGCTTCGACGGGGTGATTAGCCTTCATGTACCACTTCTGGGGATGACCTCGTGACGGGATCGACTGGACTTCAAAACGGGCACGTTCCGCCTGCCGTAGAACAGCTGTCTTCATTGAGATGGATCCTCTGCTCGCGACTGTTTCGTCATCTTGGTGTCGGTAGTCTAAGCAGTGAATTAGGGAAGCCATACTCTGGAAGATAAAAAGGACGCACACGAAAGGACACCATTTTTTAGTACAAACCACCGTGTGTTGTAGCCTTTCGCAACGTTCGTGTATTTGTTCAAATACCCCTTTAGCACCGGAGGTTCGGTCAGCGGTACAGGACTCGGAAGCAAGGTCTTGTCATGGTTAGCGACTTGTGCATGGTCAGAGGCATCTCCTTCTCTCAAGGACAAATCACATACATTGTCTCAGAAACACCCGTACACGGTCATCCTTTCCCGTGCCGTCGTATGCCATCTTCCCTTTACGGTTTCGGACGAAGACATCTGCTCCCGCGCGAACGGCGAGCTCAATGAGCCGCAAATCTTTTCTTCGAGCTGCCTCGTGGAGGAGTGAGCTGCCAGAGTCATTGTCTAGGTAGGAAAGATCAACGAATTTGACGCGAGGCGATTCCAATAATTGAATTAGGGCTGGTGATGGCGAATCATTTGCTGGAGAGAGGATATATGACCTGAGGAGAGACCGATACGATGCATTCAGGAACGACCGGGAATCTGTCGGGAAGCTATTAGTCTGGAAGCAGGGCGCGTACGCAGAGGAATGTACCATCGATTGCCCTCACAACATCCTTGTTTCTTGCCACATCTCGACACGTCTTAGCGTTTGAATCCCGAGCACCATCATTGATGTTCTCTTGTTCTAGGAGCAAATTAACGATATCTAAACGCCCTAATGACGCTGCCAGATGTAGTGGCGTAGTCCCTGACCCTGGGGGGTGTACGCCATTGGGCGAGATGGCTCGGTGTCCGAGCAAGAGGGCCACAGTTTGGACTGAGTACTCTCGTCAGCAGGTAGTTTCGGCATACGCAAAAAGAAACTTGCCTGATCCAACTCGCACAGCCAGGTGTAGAGCAGCCGCTCCCGTGTCAAAGTCACCATCTACCGACTTCCGTCTGTCCTTGCTGATCTCAGCGAGGAATGGATGAATGGCCGCAGGATCGCCTGCGCGTTTCGGGGATCACCAAACATATCAAGCCAGAGGTAACCAACATACCACTTCGAAGAGCAGAAAGCAGTTTAACCTGGTATATGGGCTCAACTACAAGCATGTCAGCGTTCTGTGCTCCGCTGCTCAAAGTACAATAACGTACTGTTGAGACCCGGGTCAGAGGGACCCTTCACCTCAGCCATACGTCAGAATGCGCTCCTCTCAGTGCTGAAGCTTTATCTCGTCGTCGTCGTCGTTGTCGTCGTTCTCAAGGATCTGGGGATTGAAAAGTAGGACGCGTAGAAGGTCGTGGTTGAGGGGAAGTAAGGGGCTGTGGGAATCCTATGCATGGCTTGATCGGGCTCGGCACCAAATTTATTCCTGCTCCGAGGCTCCGTCAAAAAGAGAATGCGAGTATTTATTTACATTGCGTACAGCAGGGACGCGATCGTCTCATCAGTCTGCATAATGGTATGTCTTAAATAAAATTAAAATGGTCTTCTTGAACTTGAAAGAGGGTATATTGTCAACAGATTCTCGACTGGGATCGAGCGGGTGGCGGCCCAGAGTATCAATGATATGCGCAACTTGAGCGCAACGGTCAGACTTCTCAAACCCGGCGGCATATAATCCAGGCGGTGCTTGTAAGATTGAAGTGGTATACATATCAATGCCACGTAACAGCTCCTGCATGGTAATTTCACGAAGCCAGAGCAGAAGCCCTCAGGGGAAGGCTGTCAAAGCTGCTTGATACTGTTATGCAAACGAAATAATCAGACAACCAAGAATAGAGATAAATTCAATTGAGCTCACCCGGCAGAAGAAAGAGTTTCGTCGGCAACGATCTCAGTACTGGGAGTGGTGGATGCTGGACAAAGGAAATCAAGGGTTGCCCGTTTCATCACTGAACGACTTTCCGAGACTCCAAAGCGAGTTCGGGGGAAGAAACGCGAAGAAAGTTCAGCGGTCGATCTTCTGGCTTTGTCTCCAAAGCATTTCTAAGAGAAGGATTGAGATCATCGAGCTGATTCAAGCGAAACTGAACAATACCTTCAACAATTCGAACTTCTTGCTGAACAGTGTCACTTGGGTTGACTTGTCAAAGAGCCCGAAGAAATTGGCGTTGGCACCTGCATTCACATCTAATCCGGCACCGACCTCAACACAACCCCCGAAGGACGTAGAAGTTTTAACCTCCGTCGAAGGTCCCGCCGGAGGGAAAGCAGGCGTTGTGTCTTCAGAAGCTTCACTACTCGCATCCGTAGCCATGGATCTCAAAGAGTTCCGCCGGGGCTTGATTTCGTATTTATCAGTCGAAATTATTTGTCGAGGGTAGATCTTGAACTTGTCGGGTGTTAAGGCACCTCCTTCAGAAATGCTAACATATTTCCTGGTTGGTGGAGGCACCGTGTCTGGCATGCTCATTTGGCGCGGGGGCATAGTCGCAATAGATCCACGAGGAATAAGGACCTCAGTCAAGGCACCGGCCTCCAACCCTAGCTTTAAGGTCGCAGAAGCATCGAGATTGAGGAAGACCTTAGCATCGGCGATGCCGTTTAGAGCAGAAATGCCGAGATTAAGACTAGGGATGAGATGGGCTTCAAGGGTGCCAGTGGCTTTGACATTGGGACTAGCGGAGAGTTTGAGGGCTGGCAGTGGCGGAAAGTCAGGGGTCTGGTGGGTTTATAGCTCAGAAAATCAACGCACGTGTATCTCCGATGTTGAAAGACCCGCCAGCGGCATGTTTGCTGCTTGGAGGAAAGACCAATTCAGCATTTTTGATCTTGTAGTTGATTCCGACAGTCATGTCCACATTGACATCCAGAACTGCCTTAGCTTGAGCATTGATTTGGAAGGAGGGACCAACGGTGAGTATGCTGCACGCATTCTCTGTCAGCTCGGGGTCTAACATTTGAGAAAGACACATACCCAGGGAAATTGAGACCGGGGATGGCCACCTCGACGAGCTTAATCTCCCCAGAATCTAGGGTACCCGTAACGCCGCCGTTGAGGTCAATGGATCCGTCGAGTTCAGCATTGAGTTCTGGCGACATATCAGCGAACCACTTTGAGAGATATGAAGTGACAAGTCGTACTCGAGATGATAGCAAACTCGTCAATGTTGGGGGGTAAGATGGTGCCAGTCACCGCAATGCCAATAGAAGCGACAGCATGAGCTGCAGCGTTTACATCAAGCTTCAGCCTGGCGTCAATGGGTGGGCATGAAATGCTTTGGTCCAAGAGATTGAATTTCTCGCTGATGTCAAAAGGAGGAAGGGTCTTGGACTTTTCGACATCGAAATCATTCAAGGATTTAATGGCTGTAGGCGACAAGAAAAATTAAGGAATATTCGCACTCATAAAATCAATGAACTCACCATCAATAGCCTTCTTAACGAAATCAAACAGGCCACGGTCCACAACGCGCATCATACTCCGCCTCTCTTTAGGGCTGGTGTCGATCTCCCCTTGAGCTCCCGGAATGTTAGCAGCGCGAATGGCGAAATTGACTGGTTCAGCAATTCTGCGATTGCTACTAGCAGCATCGAAATCCACAGCCAGTTGAAGAGCTTTAACCTCTGGGAATGTTCCGTCGCGTCGAATCAGTGATGCAGCGACATCCTCAGGAATAGATTGGTCCTCTGGGACCCATGCTTTGGCAATAACGGCGAACGGACTCTTGCCACACTGAACCAAACGGTCAGTAATGAAAATGCGGAAAGAAAATATTCTTACACCTTCCGGGAGCCGAACAACTTTTCCTTCCGCTCCGCTGCTGCTGTAAAGGTGTGCGCAGGTATCACCACTGTCTTCTTTACAGATAAGTCGAATATCTTGTTCAAGCTCGGTGGCCGAGCAGCCAATGATCTCCCACCCAGCTGCAGGCGTAATATCGGCTATCGAGTTCGTTGGGCCCCACTAAACCCATAGGTGAGACTGGTGAATAGCGGTTCAATGTATCCTTGCTCACAATTTTTAATGTTCCAGAAGCGGATCCCGCAGATGCAGGTAAGTCTGTAAATGTATGTTCATCATCTAGTTTATAACGAGGGTCTATGCACGCACCATATTCACAAGAGCCTGAAAGGCAGGGCTTGCTCCAGTCATTGTTGGCGGAAACAATGCTCGCTGCTGCCAAAGCAAACAACACAGCCGAGGGGACCATGTCAAAAAGAACGAATAAAGGAGAGAAAGAATGTGGGTGACCAGCCTGGGTCAATAAAATGAGAGAAAGAGAAGAACGAAGGTCGAAGGTCGAAAGGTCAAGCAAAAAGAAAGAAGCGCAGACACAGCGCAAGAAGGTGTGCTCTTATATGTGCCCACTTGGATATACCGATACCGATCTGTGTGCGCGGATTCTCATGATTGTAGACATGTAGAGAGCGAGCGAAAATCCTCTTGGCTGTTGCAACGTTGTCGAGGATATATCGCACAGCCAAAGTATACATACGCTGTCAAGACTGGTCGTGAAGGACGTCCAGGCCATCCTAAGTTTTCGACCATTTGGGCATAAGAACACGCAATTAAGCTGTGCGTGACCAAGAAGACAGATTTCAGTCAACTTGCAAAGCACCAGAAAGTACCAGATAACGTCCGTATCTTGTGTGCGCCTGATGGTTGCAGCGAATGCATCGCGACACGCCGCACGCGTCACTGATGTACGTTGTTTGACATGGTTTGGTATGTAAACCACACAACTCATCTGATGCTTGGGCGCCAATCGGCGGCACCAATTTCCAATTGGCAACAAATACACATAACAGACCTGCTTGTGTTGAGTCAAGTCTCTATAAGAGAAAGTGGTATAATATTAGTAGTTGTGCCTTGCGGCAGCCATTGAGTCTTCCAGGCTTGCTATCTCTGCCTTTATTTAATTGAAATGGAGGTCGCCGACCTATCATTTAAGATGAAGCTCACGCTGTCCATCACCATGGATGCCAAACATGTTTTGCCTCCTCAAGACTAATAATCTGCATCTCCTTGTCTATCGGGTCGACACTTAACCTCCCATACGTCGAAAGATCTTTGCAACGATATATTTGAGAGGTGAGCACAACTCTTGGTGTTGGATCTCACAGCCTAACTTGTACCGCTGCACGGATAGAAGTATAATATACCGTGAGTTCTTACGGAAAGTAGGAGTTATTGGTCGTGTAAGTGGGAATTGTATGTAGCCTGGTAGTGGAAGGGAGTAGGCGGATAAGTAGGCGTTCAACCACGGCCTCGGACTCTCCACCGGATGATCGTATATCTTCAATCTGCTTATTGTGGCAGCATTAGGCTTGTCTCTACCGCACGCTTGACACAGTGCGACGAGGAGGGAAAGATTTCTTCCACATCCAACGAGGACGAGGGTCTAGAACTGCCTCTGCATGACCATGCCCAGAAGGCACCGCCCTTTCCAGGACTATTTCAGTCTTCGGGTGCCAACTTCAACCATGATTCTTGGATATCAGAATTTAGGGGGAAATCCCACTGCCGTTGCAGTGGCCGCAATGTCGGCTAAAATGTGAAAGCTCAATGACGATTGATGTTGGTGTCTTGGAGTTAGATCGACAAGCTACAAGTTAGTCAAAGAGAATAGACCTTGGAACCAGTTGTCACTATTATTTCACTGAATACAAAACTTAGGACCACAACAAATGTACATTGTTAACATGGCGACTGAGCCAAGGAGAGCGCAAAATATTCATATTTTATGTGCCCCCCAAAATATATGATCGAACTCGACGATTAGCCTCAGGAAATTTTACGTATTGGATCCAATATAGCATTGGTTTATTGGGAGATGTATTGCAACGGATGAAAGCTCGGTCCGCGCGAAAGTAAAAGTACTATGACTCTTCGAGAGAGCGAGAGATAGAGCGAGAGAGAATATGCTACAGCACCGAGGACGCAAGCCAGCGTCTTCTAGAATCTAGATGTGGGTAATAGTAATAAAACAGCAGCGAAAGCGAAAGTTTGCAAATGGGAGAGTATGTGATACCGGATAGAATGGTGAGGCATAAACGCAGCCAAAAGCCTAGATGGCGGAGAAAAATGGAACCCGAATAATAAAGCCAGTGTCCAACACCAAAACGGATATGTATGCAGACAAGTAGGGGTGGATCTACGAGCAACCATATGGCACGCAAACGGGCTCAGGATTTGCCTCTGCCTCTGCTTCACGAGCAACGGCAATGGCTTCGCGCGGCTGGGAATAACGTCAGTGAAGAAGCTATTGAGTTCGCTACTGTGTACTCACGAGGATTTGACGACCTTGGAGACTTTGAGCTACGGGCACAGGGGAAGCAGACACCAGAACAGCGGCTAAAAAGATACGTATATTTGTTAGCTGGATATGAACAACAAACGAAACCCAACTTACTGCAGGCCACGATGATGGATGTGAGGAGAGTGAATTGCATTTTGTTCAAATGAGCGAGTGATTATAGCAAGTCTGTTGATTGCGACTTGAAGTAGATGACGACGGAGAAAAAAAACTCGGAAGGATGGTGTAATTTTCGGACAGTGGACTGAGGAGGTGATCTGAGTGCAGATCCACTACTCAGCATCCAGTATTTATAGTCTTACCACCAGGAAGCATAAGTCGCAAGAGATTTAGACAATGGGATATCCAAATCAGGTAAGAATTAATACGCATCATGATGCCGGGTGACCAAAAGAGGTAGAGTTGAAGCGGAATCACACATTCAGATAGTCTCGTAACTCTCGTCGACCCTCAATCATGTAAGTGCATCAGCACTATATAGTTCAACGTTTGCGATTGAGTGCCAGGTTGTTGGTCGAGGTGTCACTGGCCGACGGTTCAACTTGAACTGGCGCAGGAGTGAGTCTGCAGGCTAGAAATTTGGATATTTAAACAAATCCTAACGCACGTATCTCAAGCCGTTGATGGAGACAAATTTCCACAATTTTATAGAGAACTCCAGGTTCTGAATCTCTCCAGCATTGGCCAAGGGTTACGGACGTCGAAAGGTGGTGCGCCACTCTGATAGGAAACTATTAGTTAGGTTGTGGACGGTTGACAAATCGTGGTTTGGTCAAGTGTTTGGTTCTATGATACTCTATGAATTCAATCTCGATTCTCTTGAGACTGAGGCAGACTGAGGCAGACGTTTGTGTGCCAGACATGACGCACCCATGCCAAGGTCAGGAACGGCACGAATACAGACTACCATTTACATAATACTTGGGGTCCCTGGAGACAGCTTGCAGGGTGTCTAGCAACAAAGCGAAGGTCAAATAGAGCTCGTTGTAAGTTCAGACCTACCGTGACATGGGTACTCGCCTGATACTCAGGAGCGAAGCCTACTCGTTTCAGTTACAATGCAAATTTTCCACCTTGCCTTTCACTGTACTTACTTTCCCAATGACAGAGCGGGCTGGATAAGCGCCCATCAATTTCGAATCCCACTTAAGTATTTTACATCAAATATAAAAAAAGATGCTGGTGCTCGGCGATTCCCGCGCCCTCGCTGGTTCCCAATTAGGCCGTAGCGCACTGGAGCTCATATATAGAGCTCTGAGCCAGCTGTATTTTAGGGCCTAGTCTTTCAATAAGAATTTTGTATTTATCTAACCGATTATAAGTTTTGGACTCGAACGCATCCATGGGTGATGCCTCATGGATCGCTGAGAAATTTCTTCGATGGCATAAACAAAGGCTCATAGCAAGCCTTGTGTAGGACCTGGACAAGCTCTAGTCAATATGAT
>Ga0247742_10001783_pt1 | contig 14546 bp, 17 predicted proteins | sample UWRJL208509C2_FD_180944 | JGI IMG/M metagenome (GOLD analysis project Ga0247742, IMG submission 180944) | Plant litter microbial communities from Arlington Agricultural Research Station in Wisconsin, United States - UWRJ-L208-509C-2 | ecosystem: Environmental > Terrestrial > Plant litter >...
GGGGGGGGAGTGTGGGGGGCGGTGCACACAGCTACGAGACCATCTAGATACAGTGTCCATACAAACGTAGTCTCTACTTCTCGAGGAGACAGTTCAAGACTCGAAGACAATCATCCATACCTACCTTCCATCCCGTATCTTCTTCTGCCGTTTTCTTCTCCTTCTTGAGTGCAATCCCCCAGAAAAAGAGAGCAGCAACGACACTCAAGAGCCCATTACGGCCGGTCATTCGCATGGCACCCCAATCACCATCGACCTTCGAATATGCAACCTGTCCTGACCCAGCAATACGCCATCGCGGCTGAAGCTCCTTCCACCAACGGAGGTATGATTTCTCAAAGTCAAGCGTAGATTTGATTACCGGACGGTACGAAACTGAGCGCGCACGTTGGATCCAGTCGCGGATGACCAATGGCCGGTGGGTGGAGTTGAGAATAGAGGGCGATTGCTCGCTCTCTTTGCGTTCAAATGCCAACCATGCTTGAACAAGCGACGACCAGCCACCTCCAAGATCTTCAGCCTCCAGCATGGAAATTGCAGACGTAAGCCAAGGAGGGTCAGAGGTGGTAGTGGGGGGGGGAAGGGTAGTTTTTGTTGTGGCAGTTGTGCTCTTTCGTGTAGATGGATTATCCACCTTCTTGGCCTTGTTCTGTCCCATTGGAAGAGACACTGCAGAGCCACTGCTAGACTTCCGAGCCCTTTTTGCTCGCGTACTGGGACCGACATCTTCTAAAGCTTCGGCGTCGTCAGGTCTGCTACGTTTGCGTGGCGCCAAGGGAGACTCCACAAATGGCTGGTTGGGACCAGCAACGGTGATTGGGACATGGGGTAAGTTTGAGGGAGTAACCTGAATGACCCCACGTTCCACATCACCAAAACGAGAGGGGAGGTTATTAGGACCAGCGGTGGTGATTAGGATAGAAGACGGGTTCGAGGGAGTAATCTGAGCCACTGCGGGTTCCATACTAACAAACCGAGAGGGAGGGAGGTCATCAAACCCAAGAAGAGGCGAGGGCGGAAGGTCAAAGAGTGGGTGCAATCCAGATATGGGCGACGCTGCAGGAGACAATGTATCATCACCTCCACCCCTGTCTTTGTTGTCCTGGCCTCCACCTCCACCACCCTCGCCGCCTTCATCACCTTGCTTTCCATCTCCACCTTCACCATTATTTCCAGGTCCGTCGTCTCTGCTTGGATTGTTTCCACCCTCGGTGTTTCCTGAGTCGGATGCAGCCGGTGGTTCAAGAATGCTGGGAACACCTTCTGAAGGGCCTGATCCACTTGAGGTATCAGACGGCCTCGGTACTGGTCCGATAGTCGAGGTCGCGCTGGATGCAGCTGCCGGTTCAAGAATGCCAGGAACACCTTCTGAAGGGCCTGGTCCACTTGAGGCATCAGACGGTCTCGGTACTGGCCCGATAGTCGAGGTCGTGCCCTTAGAGGGCAGCAGACGCTTATTGGAGCCCTTTCTACGAGTCAAAGCAGACGTCGTAGCAGAAGAGGCAGCGGGGGCACGATTGGTGGTAGAGGGTGTAACAACTGAAGGACGTTTGCGAGCGTCCTTTCCACAAGTCAAACCGGATGTTGTAGAAAGGGCGGCAGAAGCATGGTGGGAAGTAGCCGGTGCAACAACTGAAGGAACGAAGGAGGTAGCCGGTACAGCAACTGAAGGAGCGAAGGAAGTGGAGGTGATGTCGGATGCAGCAACTGAAGGGGCCGAGGAAACCGCGCGCGACGCAGTTGAACTGACAGTTGTAGAAAGACCATTATCGATGGTGTCGATTTCCATCTCCTCCTCTTCACGCTCCATGGTATGTAAAGAATCGAAACCGGAGTTGTCTGGGAGTGCTCGTGCGCGACACTCTTCAACAGCTATTAACCACAGGTGAGTTAAGAGGTGCCAGGTGGGGGGAAATAGAGAACGTACAGTAACAGTTCTTGAGAAAGTTCCCATATATCGGCACTATATATTTCTTATATCGTTGGCGTTCGAATTTCCCAAAATTCATCTTGATGTTGCCAGTTGTTTTGCCGGAATGGACACTAGAGGACTATGTTAGTATGTACCGGGAGACCTATAGAATGCGTGACATACCTGATCATCTGAAGCCGACCTCCATGGGCTGGTTCTGGCCCTCCGAAAAACATAGATGCTTTCATACCCGTAGCCTCAGAGATGAGATCCAGGATGGATTGCGCAAATTTTGGAAGAGAAAGAATGCATCTAGAGTATATTAGCTTCATGGCTTGCGAAGATGCTGCGAAAAGTCTTACTGTTGTCGGTCCTCTGGCCGCGTTGACGGTGGTCCATGCATGGCATCGTCATACTTTGTCTTCTCCTCTGCGTATTGGCCAGCTGCCATCTCATACCACCCCTCCTGCTCCTCCGCTGGCAGCTGCGAAAATAGGTCCCTTGCAATTCGATCCCGAATGGATGCGGCAGTCTTCTTAGAGATCGTGGGGTCCAGCTTTGCCAACTCGTTGATTCTGTCGCGATGTCCGGTGCGCCATAGGTAATAAGGAGGCTTGAGGCGGGGTAGTTTGTATCCCTTTCCGGTGAGCTTGAAGAGTATAGCTCGATACGGGCTATGTTCGCCGGTATCGCGAGGATCAAGGTCGCGCATCCTACCGAAGTGATATGAGAGCCAGCGTTTAATCTGCTGTGGAACATGTGAGTAACGGCGTTTGAATCAAATAATTAACAACAGAGACTCACAGCCTGGCGATAGTCGATTAGTGCTGCACGTTTCTCTCGTGCTATTCCCTGCTGTATGAACTCATCAAGACTAAGCTCTGTGTGGTCCAGAGGCGGCTCATCTGGTTCTATGGCTTCGTCGTCGACAGTTGCCAGATGCTCTGGAGATGGCTCCTCATCGAGAGGTAGCTCGACTGGGTAGCGTTTGAAGTAACGGCGGGTGATCAACGCGACACCATCACCAGCGTACCCTCCATCAACAGCGGCCGCATATAATGGGAGCTCTCCTGCCAAGAACGCTTTTCTGGTACCGCGGAATGTTCCAGGATTAACCATACTAATAGAACGGGTGAGTACCACTATTGTTATACAAACAGAACGACTCACTTGCTTCACTCAGACTGCGACTGGACGGGCAGGACGCGTTTCTTCAATTTCGATGGCGAGAGGGCGGGCAAGACGCGTATCCCTAAACAGGAATGACATAGCTAGGACCGACAACGTACATCTTGTACTTTTGAGAGGTCAGAATTTGACTCAAACTCATCTGCAAACCAGCTCACCCACACCCGCGCAGGATACGGTTGATCTACGCCAACCAACAAACCACTGGCTTAATATGTCGACCGATGCATCTTGGTCATACCCCAACACCTGGCCCCCATTGCGGATCCGTAATTTGAGGTACGAATACTATCAAGTTAGTCCGAAGCCACCACCCTGTCTTCATCCTCAGATTCGATTCATCAGTCCCAATCAGTACATGGGCTGGCTTTCTCAAATCCTATAAACCGACGGCTGCCGTCAATTCCAATTTCTGTCGCAATATCACTATGCAACTATCTCTCGAAAAATCCTCAAACCCCATCGTTGAAGCAGCTGAGCCGTCCTCGCCTCGAAGGGTGGATCCAACTGTCGACACTTCTCTTGGTCGCACTCGCTACCCCTCCCCTTTCTTGCAGATGCTCTCCGATCTGTCTGACTCGCCGGCAAGGCCAGGTGGACCTAGCGATGGAACCATTGGCGTTGTTGACCCACATCCCAACCCAGTTGGTGGTGCTACAACAACGGCCACCTCTGATGGCCATCCAACCCAAGCCTCCGTCTTGGTAGATGCCACAATGGATGGGCGCGATCCACCAGTGGTCAGGGGCCATCTTACACGTTGTGAGTTTACCGTGACTCTCAATTTTTTCACGGTAACTTACATCACACAATCCAGTTTACCCATCAGCTGCGAACACCTCTGCCGTTGTGGCGCCCATCCCTGCAAATCTCGTTGAACCAACGGAACGTCCGGGGATGAGTCCTGAGTATCGAGTGGCCCTCGTTGGCCCCGTGGTTGGGATTTTTGTGCATTGGTGAGGTTTATCGTTGGATGCCATTCGATTTACTAACTATCCGTTAGGTATCCCTTGAATGCACTTCCCCGAGAACCCCATCCTCTGTTATTCACGCGCTGGAGCACAGCACTTCAGTTCTACGGGCAAATGTATACCGCACGCCAAGTTTTCTTACACGGGAATTCGACCAGTACAGCAGCTCCAGTCGTTCCACTGCTCATAGAAACCCCAGTCGCTCCTCTACCCGTAGCAACTCCAGTCGCTCCTCTACCTGTACCAGGTACTTCCAGCACCACTAGCTTCAATCGCTTCCCTCCCATTCGCCCACCTAGGACTCCCACAGGCAATAGCGACAACCCTATCTTCGTCACCTCTGCTAGTCCTAAGAAAAGGGTTCACAAGGCCACCGCTCGCACCCAAATCGTCAAAGGGAAAGCGAAACGCACGAAGATAGTAGTAGATACCTGTTCCAGCCCTGCAAGTGTCCCTCAGCACGAAGATTCTATGGTTTTGGCCCCCAGTTCCACTCGCTGGCCAGTTGTTGTACTGACTGACTCCGAGGAGGAAACTGCCGTTGCCGTGGCATCAGTGCCTGCTCTTGCACCCGCAACTATCCCTACTGCCGATGCCTCTGTTGGTCGTCCGTCTAGCCCGGACCAAGAGGCACCTCGTACTCCGCTTCTCGTCAGTCGTCGTCGCCGTGCTCCTCGCACTGGAACCCGTGCACCACGTGGTCGAGCAAAGCGCAATGTCTCCCCTCGCTATGCATCCCCTCCCTCCGATATGTACTTATCCGACAGTCCTCCGAAAAACCCGCCTCCGCCTACAGCTGTAACTGCACCTATAAGCACCCAACCCTCTACAGTTGTCGACATGTACGACGATATGTACGATTCGGATTCGTCTCAAGAACTCCCGCTCTCGATCATTCCCCGGGCTGCACAAGCGGCTACCCAACTGGTCCTGCCCATGACAGACTCTGGTGTCGACCTTGATAATGAGCCGGCGTCTTCGCAAAACCCATTTGGCGCCCCTTCTTTCACTCGCGCCACTCGTGGACTTTCAAGCCCCGTCGCCCCTTTGAGCCAGTCTGCAAATATATTTTCGATCACCCCTTCAACGAGCCGTTTGTTTTCACCTGCTAATGATCAAACCCATACTCCTCTTCATTTTCCCAGTTCTCCGCCCCCATCTCGTGCCTATCGAGGGTTCTCCCCGAGCGGCGCCGCCTATACTACTGGTCCCATGTCGCACCGTCATCTCGATAATGACGAATTTGATTTCTTCATTGAACAGGCGCTCTCCAATCCCTCCCATCGTTAAATATATCCCCACTATGCGCATCCCATTATGTACCTTACAGTATTTACTACATTTCACTACCTATGCCTATGCCTATGCCCGAAACATTAGAATATGGAAATATATGCCTCCATGCCTTAAAACTTGCGTCTCAAGGAAAGTCCTGCTAAACGAAAGGAAATGAGTCAAGTCGCCTCTCGAAACAGAACGTAAGGTCGCAATAGAGATCGAACGTTCAGGAGCAGAGTGTAGCTACATTTCCCATCTTTCTAACGCAATATATCTGAGGCGGGTGGTATGGGCGCCTTCCCAACGCGTACTCTATGAAACCTACTATCTGGCCCCGGCATCCGCCCAACATTCCACCTTTCCAATCTTTTTGATTCAATAGACTATGGTAATTAGTCATGGGGGCTACCCCACCCGGATCCTACAACGGCCTCTCGGGCGCCTCCCCAACAAATCATTTGAACATGCCTGTGTATCTTCTGATTAGAGTATCAGACGAGTTGACCCTAGCCGTCGGCCATGAATGCCTGATATTCGACTTCGTCTTTTTCGCGAGCCGCTTGGATCTTCTTGGTACGTCTATCAGTGTTTGAGTTCGCGAAATTTTCAGCGGCATAGAAACGATGCCAGCACCAACCGGTATTGCCAGGATTGCACCCGCAGTGCAGTCCGGTTTGCTTCTCTATAACGCGCCTGCGCTTCACGATGCCGCTGTTTTCGCAACTCGGCTATGTCTTCAGGTACATCCTCCATCCGTCGTCTATTCATGAAGTTAAACCTGAGAAATTCTGTGAAAACATGCAAACTTCGTACCTTTGAGCGCGCTCTCTACTTTTGAGGCGCTCCTGTATTACATTTCTTGAGCGATACTTTAATAAGTTGCTCTTTTCGATAAGAGCACATGATTCACCTAGCATACCATGATCTCTTCTGATCGCGCCGCTTACTTATGGATAATGAAGTGGAGGACATGGTCCACTCTACTAGGATTCAAACAAAGAGTAGAGAGTGACAGTCGAGGTTTGACGAGATATGTTGGTGCTGAAGGACGGTGCTTACCTTAAATAGCAATGGCTTGACCCAATCAAGGTATCCTGGGAACAACCGCCTGATCTCAGCGTGTCCCGAAATCACCTTGCAATGATTTAGAATCCTGTATGGCTGGGTACTTGTGCGGCCATGAAGTAGTTGAATCTATGCATAACACATTGCATACTTTGTAGTTCTTGGTCGCAAGCATCAGGTGAGCTGATCACAGATTACCGGGTTACTCCTGGTCTGGAATATTGGGAAGGCTCTTCAGAACGTTGCACATTATCCATGTATTAAATGAATGTCATCTTGCTAAATAAACCCCAGTTTTTTGAGGCTGAATATTTAAAGGGTGCATAACTCCGACGTTTTCAACTGCTACTAACTATTTAGACTGGATGGATGATGGCTGGGGACTGGAGGTATTTTTCTGGAGGACGTCGATCACCACGGAGTTAGCGTACACACTTCTTTCTCCCTTTAGATTTCCGTTATCGCGCTCAGCCATTACTTATTGTCTTTGAATTTTTTCGATAGGGTAGCAGCATATATATAACTAGGGTAAACGTGTCTCGAGGGATTGTAGCGTCGAAGAACGACTACTTCACCTTGGAGTTGAAAATGATAATAAAAACTTTATTGCTTCCGGACGTTGCTGTGAGACTTTAGTCGAGGTCCTTAATCGGCCCTCTTAGCGGGTAACAGCCGCACTTATAGAAAGAACCAAGCATTATGCGAGTCAAGTAATATATTCAAGGAGTGCAAACTATCACGAAAATACAGGAAGCAGCGAGCGACCAAACGCCCACCGATTGGCATCGTTCTCTCGAATTTCGCTAAGTTCCGTTTCCGAAAGTGACTGAAGATAATCAGATGACCGTTGGAAGCCGTTATCAACCCACCGGAAAAGGGCGCCTGCGCTGTATTGCACAACCGAATACCGTGTTTCGCCCGGTTGAACAGGTACGTTGGAGTGAGCGATTACGCCGGATGCAAGTAAAATGGTGGAGCCAGGCGGAAACTCGATGACCAGGCCACACTCCCAAAGGACCAGATGCCCGCCTTTAGTAGCGTCGTAGGAGCCCAAAGCAGTTACTGCACAGAGCCCGAATGGGAGGTTAGCAAAATCAGTATGCTTAAAGCAAACCGTCTGTGGGCCCAGGTTGTAGGTCGTCGCCGAAAAAATACTTTTCCGAAACACGGGTTTCAGATTCTTGTCGTTGCCGTACAGTGCGCCGATCTTTTCCGCGTAATAAGCATAGAGCTTTGGCGCCCAGGCTGCCATAACCCCTGCATGTGTGTCAGATTAGTAGCAAGAAAGAATATCGGCGCTTACCCGTCGCAAATCCAGCCACACGCTTGAAGAAGGGGTGGGAGTTGAGCTGTTCGAGAACTTTGGTATCGCTTGGGGTATTCTCAAGGTTCTTCGGTTGCACCTGGCCGCCGCCGTGTGATATTCCACAGCGAAGGGCAACAAACGCTCCGCGACGATGTACACGCTTCTTGCCTTTGCGAGGTGTGCATAGTGGTCGCAGTTTGGCAACCGTATCGCAGGCTTGTAGATGGAGCAAGGGCCATTCCGCGTCAGCCGGAGATCCGGCGAGGATACCGACAGTAAGTCCCGTTTTGTCGACAATTGGGACGGGTCGGCTAGTGTGCATGGTCAACTGGAAGTCAAGTTTGAGACGCAAAGCGAACGTACCCTCCACACCAGCGGTGTAGCTGGAAGCGGAATCGTGACTGGTCTCCTACCAAGTCCTCAAGCTTGTAGACCACCTTAGAGCGTGACCCATCATCCAACCCCACAAAACCTGTACTTGCGATGTTCTTGAGTTCGGACGCGGCCGTGTCGCAGGTGATCTGGTGAGAGCTGTCAACATGTCGGGAGATGAGTCGAGAGGTGGTCTTGTACGCTGCAAACGATTCGGACGCTTTCTTATTGGCACGGCCTCGATCACGTCGAGTTTTGCTGGTTCTCTTCAGCTTAGCCTTTCGTTTGGAGGTGCCAGTAGCGCTTGGAGTTTGTGGGTAGTTCATGGAGGCTGTATCAGAGGGCGTCGTCACCTTTGTGTGAGATGGCCCTGACTGGGGCCGGAACTCCTCAACATCGGTTTGAAGTGGTTGATGGGATGTCGGTCCAGGAGATGATGGAGGCGTTGAAGCGGGTGAAGATAGCGGAGAAAGGCTGAACAGTGCACGGCGCAAGTCGTTTTCGCGTGCAATGCTGACTTGAAGGCTCGCGCTGAAGTCGAATTGTGGATCGGCGATGATTCTATCCCCAGGCCAAGCTACAGAGTTTGCCAACTCGGAACCTGTTGGGCAAATAGTCAGATAGATGTTAACAGAGGAAGATGATTTTGTCGCATGCATGGAGGTAGCACAAACAGCGTAGTCCCATGGCGTGGGTCTTTCTGGTGCTTCCTCCTTGCGTGCTCCGTAAAGGAATCGAGGAAAGGGCATACCTATGCATGAAACCGAGTCATCAGCCAGAGAACTAGGCGACATAATCCCGACAGAGCGAGAGAGGAGGACTGGAGGATGGAGATGAGTGAGTAAGTAGCAGGCGACAAGATTTGGATGTCCATGTGACATTTCCCACGGCTTTGTTGATCAGAGGTCGAAGGTAACGCTCGTGTAGCGGGATGAGCATTCGACCTCGTAAACGAGCTAAGGCTTCTCAACCAGCATCATACTACCAGGATGCTATTCCCTTCGACGATGACTTCGGGACCATCTATACTCAGGAGCACCGGGACACTCTCCAGCCTCAGCCTATGGAACGTACGGCGCAGCCGTCAACGGACTCATGGGCAAGCCTGACCTCCTGGTCACCACCTGATGATCCAACCTTCGCTCTGGATCCAGATTGCGCATGGTACGACGTTGCTTTGGAGACCCACATAATGGAGGATGTTGGAACCGAGGCGAGTCCGAAAAAGAAGAAGCCCCGGAGTATGGTATCGGTGAGCCTTTCCTTACAATATTTCTTCTCAGTTCACAGAGTTGTTTTGCGCAATAGAAACGCCCACATGTAACCTGGATGTCAGTGCATCGTCAGACGTATCTAGACGAAGTTACGCGATGGAGTGGTCGAGGAGATTTCAAGTCCGCTGAGCAATGTGGTGATTGTCTCGTGAGAGGCAATCCAACCCCATCGCCTGCCCAATTCCGATGCCATGAATGCTTCCTGCCTGATTTGGTTTGCCAATCTTGCTGTCTGAAAAGGCACAAGATACATCCTTTCCATCGGATCGAGGTAAGTACCACAATATCAGACCCGAATCTCCCGTCTGATCTCTCGATCTGGTGTAGAAATGGGTCGGCGAAGCTTTCGTGAAGATAACCTTGAAGTCTCTGGGACTCAAGTTGCAGCTCAACCATGCCAGTATGTTCTGCCCAAAACCCGTACCCTGCCACACCAGCATGCTTGTACTCCATACGAATGGTATTCACGACGTTGCCATTCAATACTGTGGCTGCACACAACTCATACCCCAGCACCTCCAACTCCTTCGGCGCCGTTTGTACCCGGCCTCTCAGATTGTGATGAAAACGTGCGCCACTTTTGATCTTCTGCGCCAATTACACATGCTCTCCTTCACTACCAAAGCATCGACGTACGATTTCTACCGCGCTCTTGAGAAGCTTACCACCAACACCGGAATCGACTGCCCCAAGTCTCGCTACCGCGCGCTCATGCGCATGAATCTTCAATGGCGACATCTGAAGATGCTCAAATGGGCTGGACGTGCCAACGTCAGCGACGGTGTCGCCAGTACGCAGCCGGGAGATCTCGCGATCCGCTGTCCCTCATGCCCGAGACCAAACGTCAACCTGCCCGCTGGTTGGGAGGATGCGCCTGAGGAATTTAGGTTAGAATTTGCGCCATTGCTGATACTAAGGCCTTACCAACGATTGAACTAGGTACTTGTATGCGGCAATCATCAGCATGGACGCCAATTTTCGTCTCAAGAACAACCTGGTGTCTAACTACTCTCAAGACCCTGGGCTCGGAACAGGCTGGGCCTACCTCGTACCCAGAGTTGCGTACGAGCTGTACGTTCTTAGCAGGGCTAGCGACGAGGATGTGAGTCGCTCCTCCCTCTGTTGCTTTACAAGTGTTCACATGCCTTATTCATAGATCAGGTCTTGCGTCAGTTTTCAGGCGCTTCTTCAAGCGTACACCATGAACACCGCCGGCCTTCGTTATACAGGCTTGGCGATGGTGTCTTGCGCCCGTTCTGAAATGATTATGCCACTTGGTGCAGGCAATCTCCAAAAAGGGGAGAGGTGCGCTTTTGTGCAGATTTGACCTGGTCCATTCTTATTGACACTCGTCCGGTTCTAGGTACGCTAATATGGATTACGTTTTCGCCTGCGCTATTAAGAGTTTGGCCGTATCCATTTTGGTCGTCAGCTATGACATTGCTTGCCAATGGTTCATAAACTTGCACAAACGTATCGCTTCCGATTGGCCGACCGAACTTCATCCACCCACATCCACGAACCTCATCCCCGCGATCCCTAAACTCCATGAACCAATGCACAAGAAGACAAATCACCAAGGCTTTTCTTTCAACTTCATCCCGGGCGTGGGTTTGACTGACGGCGAAGCTCCTGAACGGATATGGGCCCCACACAATGCTCTTGGAAGTGCGACGAGACAACAGGCGCCAGGATCTCGTCAAGACGTTCTAGATGCCCACTTTGGCTTCTGGAACTGGTTGAAGTACGTAGGCCAGGGTGATACCCTGCTGCGACGCTACAAGGCTGCAGTCGCCGATAGAAACTTGCAGACGGAGGCTCATCGAGGGCTTACAGACTCGCTAGAGGATGAGCTCATGGTTGAGAAATGGGAGAAGATGTGCCGTGAATGGGAAGGGCAGCCACAACCGAAGACGAAGCCGAATCCATATGAGGCAGAAGCTGCTTGTGAGTCGCCTGCAGCGTGCATTTTAGAATGAGTCTGTACTCATAAGATTGACAGTAATGTCCGAATTGGAGGTTAAGAAGATCCTCGCACATGAAGAGACCGCAAGACTCGATTCAGGTGGGCTCGCTCTCAATGCAACCAGCGCGTCTGGCTTCCTAATCATTGGTCTGGAGCTTGAGGATGTCCAGTGAGTTGGGCATCGTTGAGACTTGGTTATCTACTGAGGATCTTAAATCTTGCAGGCGTCGACTTCGTCGATTGGCAAAGCAAACTACCAATAGTGCTACGGTTCGGCAGGAGGGGACGCTTGCGGAGCAACGTAACATCATTCGCTCACGCATACGTGCATGGGAGCAGCTGGCACCGGTCTATATGCCTGGTCTCTTGCAACATCGAGCAGATCTCGCTGCCTTGCCTACTCCTGTTGCCACTGGTGGTTCTATTAACCCAGAAGATGTGGACCTATGGCTTCCCTCCCGTGTTGCTCCTAACGCTCGCATGGTTGTCTGTCAAGACGGACTTGCTATGATGGAGGATCAGCTTCGTACGGCGCAATGTCAAGATGCCTTGAATGCCGTCCGGAATATCCTCAAGATCAAGACTCGCATGATCTCGTTCAAAAACCGAAATGTGCGTGGCCAACGCCAAGGCACTCGTTCTCGAGCAGTCATCGATCGGGTGCATGAACGAGCGAGGGTGGCTGCAGGAAAATATCGAGCAGCTCGGGCGGCAAAATTGAGCCTTGTAGGGCCTGGAAAGTGGGAGGAAACTCTGAGAGTCCTAACAGATGGTGATATTCGTGGGTACCAAGACGCCAATCGCCTCAAACCGCGTCAACCACGTCAAGGAATAACCGAAGATGGCGCCGTGGAACCTCCGCTGCCACTCGATGCAGACACAGGACCAGAAGAGCCGGACAACCTCCTCTTCAATGAGGCCCGCACGCGACGTGATGGTACTGGTGAGACACGGCGTATCTTATCATGGATCTGGCTTGTAGTTGGTGGAGAGACGGAGAAAGATGGCTCCGACGAGATCTTGCGAGTGGAATGGGCAAAGAGTCGTGCTCGTGCCCAGCGCGCAACGGAGGAGGTGTACAAACTAAAGGAGGAAATGCGGCGGGTGTTAGAGACCCTCAAATGGGAGGAGAGTGATTGGAAGGACCGAGCAAGCCTCCGTTCAGACATCAAGAGTGACCTTGCGGAGGGTGTCAAGGCTCTGTCAATCACACAAGCATCAATCAAGAGCGACCTCGCAAATCACTTCAAACGCCTGTGGAAGTCACCACTTGAGGACACAAGTGTCCCCTTGGATATGTCTGTTGACGACCCAGTCGCTGACGATGACGATGAAGACTCTGATGAAGAAGATGAAGATGGTGACAATGCGGATGGTCTTTTGGAGTCAAGAAAGCGAACACATGCCGGTGATGATGATGACGACGGCTTGCTCGCTGCGTAATCCCAGCTACCATACCTCTGGTTAATGTACGCACATTCATTCATTCTTGATTGCTGCTTCTGGCGACGCAATACTGGTACATATAGGTGCTTTTTGTAGATGAACTTTGTACCAACGAATTCTGTCACGTGACATGTTCATATATCTTGAGAGTTCCATTCTTGACCGAATCGCACATATGAAACAGGGCATATAAGTTAAAATGTATTCAGAGATTTACATAGGAGCTATATGTGATGGATATCATAGAGACAGCAGTGGAAATATGCACAATGCTGCCGCACAAAATGGGTGGACAATTGTCGGAGGTGGATTGATTGGCAGATGCCAAATGCCATGCGAGAATGACATCATTATCCAGCATCAGTGGTTGCCACCCGAGCCGGATTGATGGACAGACGCCAAATTTGACAGCGTGTCCTTTAGGATTGACAAGCGCCCATCCGGCGCTCTTTTCACGGTCTAATAATAGAATACACCCATTTCCCCCCTGCCAAAACACCCGTATCGATGCCATTTTTCACGCTATTGAAAATCTGGAACTGCTACCAATATTTTCGTGATTTATCGGATTTATTGCCTTTTTTTGGTGTTTTTTTTATGATTACATAATCCACCCACATCCCGCACCACCCGCCGCCGCCCCCAACAGTGAGCAAGCATCCCGGACATCATTTGGTGCGATGTTTACATCTGTTTACTATATCCCCCTCCCCCAGCCATCACCCGGACCACCCGGCAAAAGCAGCAGCCTCACCTATAGATAGGTGGTGGGCTGTAGCCCAGCTGGATACATGACCCCAAGTGGGCTACAGCCCAAACTTCATGTATGAGGCTAGCCACTATTTGTGAGGCGATAACGAGAGGTTGATCACAACACTCTTCGCAGACGACACAACAGTCTTCCTATCGAAGGAAGACAGCTTCAAGGCGGTCAAAACCATTCTCGATAAGTGGTGCTATGCGTCAGGCGCTAAGTTCAATGAAGGGAAGACAATTGTCATCCCAGTAGGGACCAAAACCTTCCGCACAGACTTCGTGACTACCCGGCGACTTCGGGAGGGCACCACACCCATCCCCCACAAAGTCAAGATCGCTACAGACGGCACCCCCGTACGAGCGCTTGGGGTCTTTGTTGGGAATGAAGTAGACCAGGCAGCTGTTTGGGCCCCGACCCTTGAAAAAATTGACACTAGGCTGAAACAGTGGGACAAAAGCCACCCCACACAAAATGGAAAGCGCCTGATAGTTGGCATGGAAGTCGGTGGAAACACACAATACCTAACGAGAGTACAAGGGATGAGCCCCGAAATTGAACGACGCCTAGCACAACGCATAACAAGCTTCATGTGGGATGAAAAGTCCTCAATGGTGAATGCAGAAACCCTCCGCGCCCCTCTAATAGATGGAGGAAAGAATCTCCTCGATATCGGAGCCCGAAATGAAGCCATCGAACTCATGAAGCTCAAGAGCTACCTGGCACCGGCAACTGTCAGACCCAGATGGGCACTTGTGGCAGACTCACTTTTTGCCGAACAAATACCACAGGACCAGAAGATCGGACGAGAGCTAAGGAGACAAACATTCCTGCAAACCTGGACACCCAAGATAAGGGGAAACAGTGTTCTCCCCCGAGACCTGACAAAAATGCTCCTAGTTGGCAGGAAGTACAACGTGGATTTTATACCCCACTCAATGAGTAGAGACGCATTGAGTCGAATGCCCATATGGCACCATAAAGGGTTCAGAGACAACACACACCCAATGAACA
>Ga0247742_10001785_pt1 | contig 14531 bp, 16 predicted proteins | sample UWRJL208509C2_FD_180944 | JGI IMG/M metagenome (GOLD analysis project Ga0247742, IMG submission 180944) | Plant litter microbial communities from Arlington Agricultural Research Station in Wisconsin, United States - UWRJ-L208-509C-2 | ecosystem: Environmental > Terrestrial > Plant litter >...
CCGCCCCGCCGGCCAGGTTGCCGTCGCAGCCGCGGCTGGGGTTGGTATCGGAATAGTAGGTGCCGTCCTCGGCGGGGGCGAGGCTGCGCACTCCGGCGTGGCCCCAGGTGTTGCCGGGGTTGGGGCTCGGGTCTTCCGCCATCCAGAGCAGTCGCTGCTCCATGCAGCCGTCGTAGCGGAAGTTGCCGGTCGGGATGGGGTCCAGACAGTTGGCCGCGCGAATCGCGTTATAGGCCGACGAGAAGCTCTGCAGGTCTCCGCCGCCGCCACCACCCGGGCTCGCGGCGCAACCCTGCCCCGCGGCGGCCTTCGCGGCGCGACGGTCCACGGCGGAGCCACCGGCCGAGACGCCGCCCGCCCCTCCGCCGCGCTTGCCGGTCGATGCGGGCGGTGCCGGCGGCGGTGGGATCGGCACAGGTTTCTGCGCGAGGTGCTCGGTATCGACCGCGAGGACCTTCGCCGTGGCGGCCTGCTGGCTGGCCAGAGAACGTTCGCTGGTCGCGGTCGAGGCGAGCGCAGCATCCGTCTGCGTCGTCGGGACGATGGCGGCAGCGAACACCGGCCGGCCCGTCTCGGGGATGGCCGCGGATGCCGCGCCGATCGACGGACCTCCGCCGCCGATGAAGGGCAGCAGTACGACGAGCACGGCGGTGAGCAGCGTGGTCAGAAACGCGATGCGCTTCATACTGATTCCCCCGAACCCCCGCAGGCTGCCGCGAACCCCGATGCCACGACTGGCTCAACGCTAGGGGCGAGCGACCCGAGCCACAACGCGGGCGAACCGTTCTGCCCGCGAACGGGGGATACCTGCCCGCCCGTGCACGCCGGCCCGCCTGATCTCCGCTAAGCTTTCATGCTGTGCCTCCCGGGTTCTCCCGTCGAGGCTCGGCCGCCTTAGCTCAGTCGGTAGAGCATCTCACTCGTAATGAGAAGGTCATCAGTTCGATTCTGATAGGCGGCTCCGTAAATCACTGGGATGCAGACCCTCCGCAATTCGGCACGTTAGTCATTGCATTAGGCATCACGGCCGAGGCGCATGCAAAACACCTCTGACTCAACCCCTCAAACTTGTTCCACCCTCGATCAACCCGCACGGGTTGTCACAAGTTTTCTTGAACGTCGCGGGGATGTGTAAAGTCTGGGCCTGATTTATTGAACGTCAGGCGCAAACGCAAAAAGTCCCGCTCAATCCGAAGACTGAGCGGGACATTGTTCTACGTGATGCGGAAGTAGCCGGCGAGGATGACGGGCACTTCGGGGTTGTCTGTGTAGCGGCACCAGACGAGGTGGTCGCCGGGTTGGTAGGTGCCGACCATGAATCCGAGTTTGCCGTCAAGCACTGTGGCGGGAACCCATACGGTGGGTCGTTCGCTGCGTCCGGTGATTGCGATGTCTACACCGGTTGTTATGGCGGCACCGTCGATGGTCACGGTGATGGGTTGGAATTCGATCGATTCGCGGGGGTAGCTAGGCAAGGTGGGCTCCGTATCGTCGATCGGTGAGGGTTGCCGTTTTCGTGTTGTCGGGCAGGGTGGCGTGCCAGCGTTGTGGTGCGAGTGCGGCGGTGATGGTGATGTCGTGTTGGTTGCCGGGGTCTACTGCGGTGCTGGTGTCGGTGAGTGCGAGGAAGTCTGCGACGGTGACGACGCGGGACATGACGATGCTGATTGCATCGGTGACGCCAGCTTGGTCACCGGCGACGACTCCGCCGGCGATTGTGAGGACTGCTGTGGCAGTGTCGGTGACGTTGATGCTGTCACCGGCTGTACGTGCCCCGCTGAGGGCTGTTGTGGTGCCGTCCGTGATGTTCACCGGGTCGTTGTAGCTGACGCTTCCTGCGGTGGTTGCCAGGATGTTGGTGCTGTCCGTTAGCCCGAGCGTGTCGGTGGCAGATCGTTGTGTGTCGGTCACGGTGATCACTGTGTCGCTGATCGTTGCGCCGTCTGCCGGGTTTGTGGTGTAGCCGGAGAACACTGTTACAGCAGCACTGTCTGTAACGGTTGCCGTGTCGGTTGCGGTGCGTGCTGCGACAATGATAGTCGTTGCGGTGTCGGTGACTGCGGCCGGATCTGCCGAACCACGCACACCACCAACGGCCAGCAGCGCACTGTCTGTCAGGCCGACTGCATCACTCGGGGTGGTGCCGTAGTCGATGGTCTGGTTCGCACCAAGGTCGGTGATGCCAACTGGATCGGTGAACGTAAGCGAGCGGCTGCCCGAAACGGACACGGCGTCAGTTGCTCCGACCGAATCAGTGGGGGTAGCTGTGTATGTGTTGCCACTGCTGGTGGTGGTCGTATAGGAGCCGACGATTGCTGACCATGATGCGATCGGTGTCGATGAGGCACCGTTGGTGGCTGTGTAGTTGTAGGCCGTTGAGCCGGTCGCTGATGCAATGTCTAGGTGTGCGGCACCTTGGGTGGTGTTGTCTGTGACTGCAAACGTTTGGAAGCTGTCGGTGGTGGGGGTTCCTGAGTAGGTGAATGCTGATGGGACGTTGCCGAAGTATTTTTGTGCGCCGAAACTGATTAGTAGGATCTTTTGTCCTGCGGCGGGTGTGATTGCTGGGGCCGCGTAGCTGGTTGCGTTTGCGACGTTGTTCGCGGACACGGCTTTGTCGAAAACTCCACCGCGAACTTCAGTTATTTGCCATGTGATCTGCCCCGCAGTTGCGAGGTTGAAGGTGTATGAGCTCGCACCTCCGGCGCGGTCCCACATGTAGTGGCCGACGTTGTTTAACTGGGTGGCGCGAAGGGTCCACCCGGATGGTGTCGCGATGACGCTATCGGAGACGATCGACACGACAACGAGGTTCGCTGCGGAGGATGCAGCAGGCAGGGTGACGGTGAAGTTTCCGCTACCCGTTGATGTTCCTGATGCCTGCTGGATGATGCCCATTTACGCCGCCTTCTTCCAAGCCCTGATGTAGTCGACCTTCGCCGTCATGGGCAGGACCGAGGTGGTTGGGACGTCTTGCGAGTCGCCTGCGAGGTTGCAGATCATGTACATCGGTTGGGTGTTCACGTCGGAGTCGTAGTACTCGTAGACCTGCACGCCGTTGACGTACCAGCGGAGGTGTCCGGGTTCCCACAGCCCGCCAAAGGTGTTGTAGCCGGTGTTAGTTTGGGTGGCTCCGTGTCCGGTTCCAGGGTTGGATGTGCCGGAGTGGTAGTTCTGTCCGACGATCCCCGCGGTTCCCCAGGCTTCCATCCAGTCGATCTCTGGGGGCCAGGTTTGGTCTGTCCGGTCCATCCAGAATGCCGGCCATGCACCTTTGACGCGGGGTAGTTGCATGCGGGCTTCGAAGTAGCCGTAGGCGGTGTTGTATGACGGGTAGCTGGTGACCATGCCGGAGGTGTACGGGATTCCGGATACGGTCGATTGATTGCGCATGGTCATCGACATTGCGCTGCCGTCGAAGGTCAGTGCGGACGGGTCGTACGCTTGCGGTTCGGCGGTGTTTGTGAGGTGTCCGCCTGGTGTTGTTGCGTTCCAGAAGGAGGTGTCCGGGTACCAGGGGTCCCACTTTGCCCTGTTGAGGCTGCCGCCTGCGAACTCGTCGGAGAACGCGAGGGCCCAGCCCGACGATTGTCCGTCAGGCTGGACCCCAGCGGGGGTGAGCGGGTCGATCAGTGTGCTGGGTATGCTGCCCACTCGGATGGACAGGTTCACCACCGGTCAGGCACCAAGAATGGTGTGAGTCCAGGTGATGGACAAGCTGTCACCGGCAGCTTTTGAAGCGACTCCGGAGATCAGAACGCGAGCGATGGTGTTTGCCGCGGTCGAGGTGGCGTTGGTGCTGATCGTGTCCGTGACGATGACTGCCTCCGTGATGGGGGAAGCGGTGGTGGCGGTCCCGGCTGCATAGGTTACCTTGTAGGTGACGACACCAGCGGTCGCGGACGGGAAGGTGCTGTCGAACGCCTGGTTGGAACCAGACAGATAGGTGACCAGGGCGGCACCAGCACCGGACTTCGCAACGGCGGTGGAACCTGCACCAAGCTTCATGCCGGTGGGTAGCGCCGAAGTGGTCAGTCCTGCACCACGCGATGCATAGAGCTGGTCACCAACCGAGGTCACAAGGTTCTTCGTTTCCTTGCGGAACTTGAGCTTGCCGTCAGCCCCGAACAGTTCGATCAGAACATGCCCGTCAATGGCGACCGGTGAAACGTTGCTGCGGCCCGCATCGATCGTCGCAACGACCTCATCGGACAGGTGGGTGGAATCCAACATGGGGTTACTCCTTGTGGTCGGTGCAGTAGTCGCAGACGGGTTCGCAGCGACAGTTCGGATCAGTGCAGTGGTGACGGCAAGCGCACACGGTTATTCGCAGCCTTCGCAGCGCATGCCTTCTTCGTCCATCGGGTCAACCGGGACCGCGTAACCGTCAGCGAATGTGGTTTCGGTATCCGGGTTCACGCGACGTGCTTTGCGGGCGATTCAGGGGTGTAGACGGCTGGGGTCTTCGCGAGTCCGAGCAGCCAACCTAGCTTCGGTGTCACATACGTCTCGAGAAGGCGGATGACGATGTAGTAGACGCCAGAGAATCCGAGAGTCAGTGCCGCGGTGAGCAGCGATTCGAACTGGTCATCCAGGGTGATGCCATGCGCGACCGCAAACGCGATCACAGCCCCGACGATGATGGGGACAAGGGTGCGGACGATTGACGACCAAAGTGCGGATACTGCGTTACTCATGGGGTTGCTCCTTATGGTGTTGCGGGTCGGGGTCGGTGTCGTGCCCATTTGCCGGGCATGATGTCGGTCACAATTTCGAGGTCTGCCGGGTCGAACACGGGCAGGGGGCGGTCGGCCGGCCACTGGTCGACAATGGCGGTGAGGATGTTCCCGATCGCCTTATCGCGCTTCTCGGTGGTTTCCTCTTGCGCTTTCAGCTTGTCGTCGAGTTCGCTGATCTTTGCCCACATCTCCGGCCAGGTTGGGGGCAGTGGACGTTCCTGGTCTTTGCGGTATTTGAGCCGCAGTTGGTAGATGGCGAAGATGCCACCACCAACGGTGAGGATGATCCCGGTGATCAGGGGCAGGAAGACGGTGATGTCGGGAGCGACAGCGGCCGGTGCCGCTGCGGTGATCATTTGGCTACCAGCTTGCGGATCACATACACGCCACGCTCAATCGTTCGCATGAACGCGATCAGCGAGGAGATGGTGACGACCACACCTAGTGACCCCTTGGCAAAGTCTCCTTGTGCCCATGGGAGAACGGTGGAGGCGATGTAGACGCTGAGCAGGGAGAACAGTCCGCTGACGGGGATCAGCTCGAGCAGTGCCCGCCTGACGCGAGGGGATGCTTCGTGTCTGGTTGTAATTGCACCGAACAGGGCAATGACAGAGGTGAAGAAAATGGCGGCACCGTACGGGAGGATATAACCGGCCGGTGTGCTAGACATCACCGAAACCGACCCGAACACCGCCAACGTGACGCCGAGAATGGCGAACATGGCATAGAACAGGTACAGCATCCATCTGGGCATGATGATGGGGACAGGTTCGACTTTCATTGTTTGGATCAGCCGACGCATCTCCGCCTTGCCTTTAGTGCTGAACGGGTCAGTCATCGGTTTCCCCTGCCGGTTGCGCCCGAGGGCTGTATTTAGTTGTGGTTACGGCTTGGTGATGCCGAGCTTGTCGGTGACCGTGCGGAGTGTCTTGAGCACACCGCCCGGTGTGCCGAAGCTGGTGGGGTCGGTCTTGAACAGGGCATCGTCGAGTTTCTTCAGTTCCGCGAGCACACCGAGTGACCCGCGACTGGTCGGGCTGGTTGTGAAGATGGCGTCGTGGACTGCTTGCATCTGAATGGCGATGGTGTTGTCCCGTTTGCGGTCGTTGTCGTCGTACATGTCGTCCTCCTGGACTGGGATTGTGGTGCCGCCAGATGAGGTAGCAACCATGTCGATGTCGTAATGCCATGGCTCACGGGTGGCGAAGTTCAAACCGGTTGGGCGGACCCCAAACCGTGGCCCGTTCGCTGCAGCCCACCGTTGCTGCGGGGAGCCGAAGATGTTGATGTTCGACCCGAAATCGACTGCGTTGCCGTGTTGAACTTCGTCATGATTCGACGTGTACGGGACCGCGACAGTGACACCGAGCTTCACCCGGTTCTGCCACATCCACAGTTGCCGCGGCCGAGTCCTGGAACCCTCATTCGTTCTGAGCGCCCCATACCCGGCCGCGTGGAAGGCTCGCGCAAACGCCAACAGGTTCGGAAGCGCACGCGCATCGATCCTCTGCCGCACACCAGAAATGCCAGGAGCGACCGAAATGCCCTCGATGTAGTAAGTGGACGGGATGTCGACAAGCATCAGGCTGTCCTATACCCGAACTCGACGGAGAGCACGTCACCGGCAGCCCACGTAAAAGGGGCTGCTGCGGTGACGGGCTGAGCAAGTCCGACGCTGGACGGCCACGCGAGGAACCGGACAGCAGTTGTGGAGCTCGCGATGCAACTCAGGTCACCGGCGAACGTCTGTGTTGCTGACGTGTCGAAGTACGTGGCGTCGTTATCGAGTCGTGCGTTCGTGCTGAAGGGGGCACTCATCGCAACAGGGAGGGTTGCGGTTGGGAGTGTCCCTACAGTGAATCCGCTACTTCCGAGGGTGAACCGGAGTCGGACGTGCGCCCAATGTCCCTCGTCTCGCCATTCGCAGAACGAACTGCCGCCTGTGCCGAGGGTCAGGTTGGTGAGGGTTGGGGTGTAGGTCGTCCAGTTGCCGAAGTCGGTGGCGACGAAACTGCCCGACCGGTACTTATAGGTGTGACCGTCAGTGGTGTCTTCCCACTCGAGGCCTTCCCACACCAGGGGCGCGCCAGCGGTCTGTGCCGCATTCCGTTGGGTGGTGGTACCCACCTTTCGGTTACCGACGAGTGCGGCGTAGTCAGCGGCTGCTTGCAGATCGGTGACAGTGGACGGGGTGGTGTTGTATGTGGGCTGGCCTTTAGTTCCTGTGAGCGTGTTACCCATGAGGGGTCCTTTCGGGTACGACAAAGAACCCCGACAGGCGAGGCTTTCAAGAGGGGGTGGGGAGGGGAGCTAGAAGGTGACGGTTATGCGGATAGCGCCCGAAAGGCTGTCGCCCTTGCCCGTGCCGAGGGAGTCAATTCCTGGCATCTTTGACGACGGGCTGCCGCCGGACGATGGGCCCATGGAAACCTCATTGGCTGCGACCGCTGCTCCGAATGCGGTGCCAAGGTTCACCCAAATGCCACCAGATCCGTCCGGGGCAATGATGTTCCCTGACGGGAAGTAACCACTCGAAGTTGTCGGCAAAGCAGCTATCGCTTCAGCGATGCTCTTGGCTGAAGTGAGAAATACTGCGGGGATGGTCGTCCCCTCGGGGAAGAACATCTCGGCCGAAACGAACGTTGCCCCTGCAGGGATGGTGTCCTTGATTTTTGAGCCGTAGAACCAATATGAGCGACTGGTGGTTCCGGGAGGGAAGAACGCTGCAGAAAAACCGCCTGGATACCAGGTGCCGGGAAAGCTCGTCGTATCGGTTCCCGAGTCGTAGGGGTATCGAACAGTCCCAGACGCGTTCGCTTTGAATATGTAGGTGCGTGGCTTGGGCTGGTAGATCGGATCGGCCGGGACGTCGGACTGGATCGGGTAGGAAGCGACGGGACCCATGATGTGAGGCCCGTCGTTCCATGCCAACTTCACCGCGTTGCCCGATGAGGGTGCGGTTGAGTAGGAACAACTGATCGTCCCGATATCCGTTACGACGGTCGCCAACCCGCCACCAACTGTCGCGACAACACCTTTGCCTGGCTTCGACTGGGCTGCGCCCGCATAGAACGCCACCCCATCCACGAACATGACGCGCACTAGCTCGAGCGGTTCCGGCCTGTAGTCAGACATTGGCCGGCACTTCACCGGCATCTGCCCCGGTGCGGTCGCCACAACGACGATCGAACCCGACTGCTCCATGCGGATGAACTGCCCCACCACCACATTGACAACAGACTTCCCAGCAACGGCGTCGAGGATCGGTGTGAAGTTATCCACCCTGAACCTCCACCACCAGTTGTTGAGTCGCTTTGTCGCTGCGGTCGATGGACACCACACGCCCCGTGAGAGTCCGTGTGGGGCGTTCAATAGTGATGACGTCACCACGTTCACGCAGGGGATTGATCAGCTCCGTGACGGGCACCCGCACCGCCTGCAACGTGGATACGTCCGGCAGCAGCGAGTTGGCATACACCTGAGCTGCAGCCGTGTCTGTGATCGACGGGATCGCGGCAAAATATGGGACAACCCCATACGGTGACGGCGACCCATCAGGGTTCACCGTCCGCAACGGACCAGACGTGATCTCCGCAGTCGCCAACACCACCTGATTGGAAGTGTCAGGCGAACGAACGACAACCTTGTTATAGGTGCGTTCGGCCGTCATCGACTGGCCAACCTTCACCAACGAATCCTTCCGCGTCAACGAATCAACAACGGTGCCCCACGCATCAGTCCGAATCGACAACGAACCATCCGACAGCATGTGCGGTGCGCCACCCAGAATCTTCGCCAAGTCATACACCGAATCCAGCCGCGAATCCTCATACGTCAACGAACCAGTCACCGGTGCATCAGCAACATTCTTGGTCACCTGAAAACCAGTCAGCCGCTGCAACTCCAACCATGTTGAAGCCGTCTGCGACGGACCACCAGGCAGATCGAACCGCTCAATATCTGTTCGCGCCAAACGCTCCGCAAACTCAAGCTCAATCACACTCGACGTCGTGATCAACTGCTTGCGGAAGAACATCGTCTGATCCTGCGCTGATGGCACACCCGTAATCCGAAACACACCCATCGGGACACGCTCAGAAAACTTCCCCGCCGTCACATTCGAATACAGATGCAACTCCGCACCAAACGGCGCAAACACATCACCAATCTGAGCCGGAGACATCGAGGCACCAAAGTCATCAACCCACGTGATCGTGCACGAACCCGACTGCTGAATCTTCGCCCCAGCATCCTCCTGAAAACGAACCCCACCCAACGGAACATCCGCCAAACGACGCTCACTGTCATAAAACAGATCAGCCGACCACCACTGCTGCACCGGCCCCAACAGCGCATTCTTCAACCGATCGCTGCCGTACCTCACAACCCACCCGCCGCACCAGCCAACGAGAAATCCGAATCCTGCGCCGAGTACGACGCATAAGCCGCATCCCGAGCCGTATACGTTGCATACGACACATCCAGATCCGTATACGTGAGCAGCGGAACAGTCAGACCAGGGTTCGGCGGGGCAACCTCATCACCAGTCAAAAACCAGTTGATGCGAGTGCCGCCCCATTGAACATTCACCGACGATTCCTGCGGACCATCCGGGGCGTGAAGGAACAGCACCCGCGGCAGACGAATCCCGGGCGGGGTGCGAATGCACGCAACGGGTAACTGCGGAGTGTCATACGTGCCAAAGATCGCCTGCAGCTCGTCAGCCTGCTCGAGAGTGTCCGTCGCAAGGTCAACCTGCACCCCACGCAAACCCTGCCGGCGACCAGCAACCACACGACCAACAGTCGCGTTCTCCGTATACACAGTGGCCGAATCGAACGGCCGCAGCAGAGACGGAATCGACGAACCCAGAAACCCATACGGCCCAAGGTTCACAGCCAACGACGGGTCCAACGGCTGCTGCACCCACACATCAGTCACAGAGAGGGTGACCGACGTCGAATCACTGAAACCCAAAGACACATCGCCCGCAGTGAAAAACTCAAGCTTGTACGAACTCGGACCAAACGCAGCCTGCTCATCCGGCACAACCACATTCACAACCGCACCAACACGAACACCACCCTGCACCTGCATCTGACGCCCATCCACCGTGCGAAACACGTTGAAATACGACGTCGACACCGGAAACGACGGGGCCTTCACATCAACACGAGGCACACGCCCCGACGTAGACGCAGTAAGCACAGGAGCATTCGGCATCAGCGCACCCGTCTTCCATTATTCGTCGCACGGCTGAACGCAGCATTGTTCTGCTCCACCACACCCGCAGCAACATCAGCAGTCTTCGCCAACAAATAATCGCCAGTGAACGGGTTCTGCACATAGATCGCAGCCGGAACAGACGAACCACCACCCGACCCGCCATAAGACGGACGCGCATACTGCGGCTGCACAAAACCGCCACCCGCATAACCACGAATCACACCACCCGCATGCATGAACTCCAACGCACGACGGTTCTCCGGAATCGCAACGGTGGATGCCTTCGACACCCACTCCTTGCCGTGAACAACACCCACAGCAGCGCCAGTCGGCGCATCACCGGTATAACCACCAGATGCGAAACCGACCTTGAGCCCGCCAGTGGTCGCAAGGTTCTGCGCACCATTGATGCGCACAGCGATGTCCACCGCCCGTTGCACCGAAGCAAGCGCCGCGTTCACCCGAGCAACCTCAGCAAGCGCACTATCAGCACCCACAACCCGAAGTGCACTCGCGATATCCCGCGGAATGAGGCCCAACTTGTTCGCGTAATCCTCCGCAGCCTGCCCAGTAATACCGAACTGACCCAGGGCGGCGATCAGCGCATCACGGCCCGACTGAACGGCAGCCGTAGCATCCTCTTGGCTCCCGGTCTGGGTGAGAATCGCACCAGCAGCAGTAAGAGCGCTCTGAGCGATCGCATCAAGTGACGCCTGGTTAGCACGGCCGGCCTCGGAGTTGATATCGAGAGTGACACCGTTCTTCTCGAGAGAAGCAGTGGCCTCATCAATTGACGCCTGGAAGTCACGCTGCGTCGAGTTCACATCGAACTGCGCCTTACCGAACCCCTCTATCGCCTCCGCCAGCTTGCTGACATCACCCTTAGCATCCTCCGCAGCACCACCCAGTTCAGCGATAGCCGAAGCGCTCTTGGCCGCCGCATCTCGGGACAACTCCTGAGCCAACGCACCCTTACCGGTTGCAAGGTTCAGTAGCTCCTGCTCCGTCAGCGTCTTGCCCTGATCACCAGCGAGATCACGAAGTGCCGCACCGTAGTCGGGCATTGCCTCGAGAAGCTGCTTCGTGGCCTCCTTGCCGCCACCAGCCGCTTTCACATACTTGTTGAACTGCTCAACAGCGCTCGGGAAGTCCTCGCTGGCGGTCGACGCAAGCGTTGTGCCCATCTGCTTGAACTGAGCCTCAAACTTCTTCAGCTCCCCCGAAACATTTGCGGCACCAAACGTGATCGAGTCGAAGAACCCGCCAACGTTCTTGTTGCCCTGAAGGTTCTTCGAGAAATCACTAGAGGTCAGTGCATCAAGTGCGTCACGGAACCCGGAGACACCGGCCGAAGCGTTGATTGCACGCTCATCGGTGGACTTGAACTGATCGTTTAGGTCTTTCAGCCCGCCAGCTTTGGTCGCCGCATTCAGCTTCGCAAGCTGATCCGTGGTGAGCTCGGCAGTCGATCCAGCCCCGGCAATACCAACACTGAACAGGGTGAGCGCAGCAAGGACCGCTCCACCCTTACCGAAACCAGCCGCAAGAGTCTTCCCCGAAACGTTCAGGTCAGACAGCGCCACCTTCGCAGCAGCAACCTTCGGGACCACCGAAAGGAAGCCACCACCCATCAATGCGGTGGCGGCAACAACAGCTGTGATGCCCAGACCTGTGGCGAGCAAGGGTGCAGGGAGTGAGCCGATACCGTTAGCGAACCCGGTGACACCCTGCACAAGACCACGCAGAACATCATTAGCGCCAGAACCGGACTGGATCAGACCAGTGTCAATCGCACCGCCAAGCTGCTCGAGGTCGCCCTTGAGGTTGTCGAGCTTCAGGCGCGCAGTCTCAGCCGCGTAGCCGGAATCGTTGACCTTCTTGTTCCACTCGTCGATTCCCTTGCTGCCATTGGAATACAAGACAGAGGCGGAACGGACCGCATCGGTGCCGAAAATGGTCGCCAGCGTTGCGTTGCGCTGCTGGTCTTCCATCCCGCCGAGCGACTTTTGGAGAACGCCAGCGATCTCGGAGAACGACTTCATCTTGCCGTTGGAGTCGTAGACAGAAATGCCGTACTCGTCCATGAGCGCTTGCGCTTTAGCAGACGGGGCCTGCAGCGCGATGATCGCAGTCTTTAGCGACGTGCCCGCGTCGGAACCCTTCAGACCGGCCGACGCGAACGCCGCCAGAACACCAGTCGTCTCCTCAATCGAGAAACCCGCCTGCGACGCGACAAGGCCACCCTGATTGAGAGCCTGAGACAGATCCTCAACCGAACCCTGCGCCTTACCAGCACCAGCCGCCAGAAGGTCAGCAACGTGCGGAACATCCTCGCCCTTGAGCTTGAACTGAGTTAGGGCGGTGGCCGCAATGGATGCCGCGTCCGCAACATCCAAGCCACCAGCCGAAGCCAGGGACAGGGCACCGTCAAGCGCGCCGCCGAGAATGTCTGCAGTCGACAGGCCAGCCTTCGCCAGCTCATCAATCGCGTTCGCCGCCTCAGTAGCGGAGAAAACCGTCCGCCCACCCGCATCAATCGCTGCGTCACGCAACCGCTGCATGTTGACTTCGGTTTCGTGCGTCGAAGCCTGAACCTCAGACATAGCCGCGTCGAACTCGCTGAACTTCGCAATGGCGATAGCAACACCAGCCGCAGCGACAGCACCAAACGCCAGAACGCCGCGCCCAAGAGTCGCCGCAGCCTCACCCTGCTTACGGGCCGCCTCAATCGACGCAGCCTTCTGCGCCTCAAGGGTCTGCTCCACCTTCTTGGTGGACTTAGACGCCGCCTCCATGTTGGCGATGTAGTTCGATACGGTCGCCTGAAGACTGACTTTCACTACCCGATCGGTCACAGAGCACCTCCGGGCTATTTAGTTGTGGGGTGCGCGACCGTAAGATCAGCGCATGACTTCAGGGGGAACTACGAAAGGCTCGGCATGGGCACTCGTCGGGATAATCGCCGGCATCGTGCTCATGCTGTTTGGCTTGCTGCATCTGATCGCGACACCCGCATCAATAGCTGTGGGAGACGGCCCCGCGACCGCAGGGCACGTATTCGGCCTGCTTCTATTCGGCGGCGGCGGGGCGGCGTTACTGGTCTTCGGAATCCAGCGCCGACGACGCGACCTCAGCCAGTAACGTCCCGCTTCTTCACCGGGAAGATGAGCCCGTTCATATTCACCGGATTCGTCTCCGAATGGTGCTTCTTCCTGTAGGCGTCTTCCTTGTCGAGTTCGGCCTTCTTCACCCAGTCAGTGATCGGCTCATCGCCGTAAAACGCAAACTGGTTCGCCGGGTCCGTAGCCTCAGACATGGGGACACCATGCGGCCCGCGTTCCTGCTCGAGCTCGCGAGAAGCCAACAGAAGATCGACCTGATCAGGTGTCCAATCGGACTCAGTGAACGTCTCCCAGCCGACCACGCGACCACCATCGTCACGATGCACCTTGGTGACTGTCTTCGGTGTCCAGCCCTGCAAGCGAGCAACCGATACGCCCAACTCGCGAGCTAAGCCCGCGACTACTTCGAGGCGCGGGCGGAGGCTTTTTTTACATCCTGCGTCCGCTGGTAAGGCTCCCACTCATTCATGCCCCACACCACATCGAACAGGCGGCTGCGATCCCACGGCGAGAGGGCACCCAGCAGAGCGGCCCACTTCTCGGCGGACATATTCACGCGCTCGTCGCCCTCAATGCGGGTGCCGTACTTGACCAGCGATTCCGTAGAAGCAGCGTGGTAGTTGTACTGGAAAGTGCGGTCAATCGCCACATCCATGCGCGGGGGGTGCTTCGCCGTGATGTTAGACCACTCGTCCACGGGAACCTCAGTGAACTCGAGGGTCACAACCTCGCCCGCGACAACCACCTCAAGCTGCTCAACTGCAATATCCTGCGCCTGCGCCTTCGCAAGCAACTCATCAAAATCAGTCATGTTTCCTCCACCGTTCCACCGGGAGGATGTCCGTGCACGCCTGCCGGTGGAAACAGGCGTGCACGGGGTCTGGTTACGCTACGAGAACCGCATCCGTCACAGTCGGAGCAGTCACATAGAGGGTCTGGCTAATCGTCTGCAGACCGTTCGCGGTCGGAGCGTCACGACGCTGCTTACCGCACACGATCGACGCCACATCAGCCTTCTGACCGATCGTCAGCACGGTCGCATTGTCGACGCCGTAACGCATGTTCAGCGACCAAGCAGTGCCCTCAACGAGATTCACCTTCGCCGACTTGGTATCCACCGAATCGACGTACTGAACCTCATACACCTCAGTCGACGTACCAGGACGCGACAGGACCTGCTTCAGAGTCAGACGCGGGTCGTCAACCGAGTTCTCAGTGATATTCCGGTTGAAACCAGACGGGGTGAAACCGTAGGTGAGCGGGACTGCAGTGCCACCGATCAGGATGGCAACCGAAAGTGCATTCGAGCCTGACGGAACTGCAGTGATGCGGAAGTTTCCATCCGCGGCGATAGACGCTGGCACATTTTCAAGGGCCAAGGGGTTCTCCTTCGTTTGGACCCCGATTGGCCGGGGCGATAACCGTCACAGGGAAGTGGCGGAAG
>Ga0247742_10001786_pt1 | contig 14518 bp, 19 predicted proteins | sample UWRJL208509C2_FD_180944 | JGI IMG/M metagenome (GOLD analysis project Ga0247742, IMG submission 180944) | Plant litter microbial communities from Arlington Agricultural Research Station in Wisconsin, United States - UWRJ-L208-509C-2 | ecosystem: Environmental > Terrestrial > Plant litter >...
TGTCGTTTTCCCGGTCCCGGCCATTCCATTCGTCCAGTAAACCCTGGCACCGTTCGGGTCTTCGACCCAGTCCTTCAGGTCTTGCAGAATCTTCTCGCGTGTCTCGGCTGTACATCCACCTCGCATGGCGGTGGTAGAGTAGCTCGAGTTGTATCCAGCGTCGTCAACTGGGGACATGCCTTCAAGCAACGCCCTCTGCCAGTGGAAAGTCAGTTGGGCGCCCATCAACATTTGGTCATAGCATCTCACCTCGCGATCCTTTCTTCCATCGTCCCAAGTCCGAAGATTGATCTCAGTCTACCAAGTGGTCAGCACGTTGAGTGGAACACGAGTCGTCAGTTACTCACCTGGAGTTGACGGAAGAACGACTCGATCTGACGATAACGCTGGATCACATCCCCAATGTCCTTATTCGCCTCAACGGTTCGCTCAAACCGCCCTCGGTCCAGCTGTCGGCGGATTCCTGACACTTCCTCATCGATTGATCTGCAACACATCTTATTAACAGCGAATTATAAATGCATATCTTGTACTCACAACAAAATACGTGCAATGCGGCCACTGGGATCGTCTGCGAGAAGCTTCGTTACATATGGAGCCAAAGTATTCAACAAAGTTGCGAGTTCAATTGTCAGTTTTTCATAGTCTTCTCGATTTCCGGCGACCGCCTGCGCAGACGTAATGAGAAAGAGTAAGATGTGCAGAATCAACGACCACTGCTTACCTGTGCCAGATCCAGGCATGCGACTAGCCCACCCACGGCCGACTTGAGAGGGGGGCACGCATCGGCACTCTTTTCCAAAAGCCGGACTGTCGTCTCAAGCCCACTCCCTGCCACACGCGCGATCGCTTTGATTTTATTGGCAACATCGGTACTGCTGGCTCCTGATGGGCGCGTTTCAGCATAGCTAGGTCTGCCTGCAGTGGGAAGATGGGGCGAAGAAGGGCGAGTATCTGGGGTAGCTTCCACAGGAACAGAGGCAGGCTGGGGAGAAGATGTGCGAGTATCACCAGGACTTTCTGCCCGAGATCTTGATGGGCGGTCGAATATGTTCCTCAAAATGCGTTTGGCGCGGTCGCGCTTGCGCTCAGGTCTGTTTGGTGGGGGAGACGCCATCGTTGTACAATGGGAAGGGCAGAGTGCAGCGCAAGGGAACAATATCATAATCACGTGCTCACCTTGGTTTCGGATTTGGTTTTCAATTCTTACTGTCCCTCTTCCATGCGCCGGGGTCACAAAGACTTGAAATACACGCCATATGAGGGTATTCCTGCGAAAATGGCACCAGATAGTCGAAGCTATGCGTGGTTTGGGTGTTGCTGAGATTGGGCTCAGGCTGTAAGTTGGATACCACAGATTTTACCAAATTTCGTCTGACTGAGCGCAGGTAGTGGTTATACTCAGGGCATACACCGTCACTCTCGTTGCTCAGTTACATCCAAGCCCGGGAAGACATTCTCGACAAGCCATGGAGCATTAACACATCCCTCGCTTCCTGGCCTCGCGTTCTGTCCATCCTGAATTGCCTTCAGGGAGGAATCACCAGCGACAAGATTTTTACCTTCTCAGCAAGTTGAGATCTGGCGGTGTCGGCTGAGGTATTCCTCACCATCTTGTGTGTGTGGTTTCTTCGATTGAAGTGTGGATTCACTGACTCACTGCGGCTCATAGCACGTTGAGCTTGGTGGACCTTCGTCATTACCATCTATTATCTACCCTTCGCCTTGGATTGTCTCTCCGTTGGTGCTCAACACTTCTCTCCGAATGTCAACCATCGCCCTAAAGATGATGTTTTCGTGCTGGTGGGGCATCGGACGCTGCTCGTAAGTCTAGATACGTCTCTACATGCTGCCACTCCTGTCTTAACACATACGTGATATCTGACTATTCTCCACCCTCAGACCCGCTCCTTTACGCAAGCTTAGCTGCTGGTATCGCTTAGCTGCTGGTATCCAACTCGTTTGCCTTCAAGTCAGGCTCTAATATGCATGTCGTCAATGCCCGCGTTGGAAGCCAATCCGATGCTCAGAGCATAATGTGTTGCCTGCAGCTCCGTTTGACGAAAGCAACCGTCAAAGAAATCGTGGATGGACCATGGCCTTCTGATGGTCAAGACACGAGCTTCACGCCGGATGTACCTCCAACATTACCTCATGAAACAAGGACCTCTGAGCAGGACCCCAAAGGAATCTCCCGAGGTGTATCAGATCGTTCGGTATGTTTCCCTCCATCCATTCGACCTTCGAATCCGATCTTTACTTCAACTCTTTTTTTCTAGAGTCACAGACGAGAAACCCTCGCGGCTCGGGATATCGCCCCAACGCAGAACCTCACATAACCCAAACCTGCGAGGTTATGATCATCAGCTCGAGCATATATGAAGTCCTGCAGCTGGCTCGATTGGATATCTTCTCCTTGGAGAATCCCACTAAACTCAAGATATCCAACGCGGAGAAACCAGGTTCCAATGAAACCATATATCGTCGAATCCACGTAGCCTCTAGGATTAGGACAAGTCATTTCCAGCGTCACCTGGCACCAGCGAGCGGCGAACCCCAGACTCCGAACATTGCGTGAATCACTGGGTGATCATTATGGCCCTCGTCATCGTTATCATCATGTATTCGATCTGTGTATGCATGACCATATGCGCATTCCAGCCCTCCGCCGCTGCTGTTGCAACGTGCCCATTGTCGACCCGAGACTCAGAAGATCAGTTGCGATCTGGCATCCCAGTAGACCGACTAGGGCGGGACAATACCCCTCGCCTCATGTTTACTCGGATCGGATCGGACGTGTTATTCAACGCGAATCGACCCTAAACGACTATTACACCGCTCGGCTCTAATCGACTCGGATTGGACTCTTTCACACGAAACCCTGCAAACATGACGCCCAAATTTGGTGCGTAACTTGTGGTTTCCCCGCTCATATCTGACTTCCCTAATTGACTGAATCTCTCATACAAATCAGGTTGAACCAACAGAGGATCGGGAGGGTTGGAACTAGCGAGAGATCTACCGTACATACAAGATTCACAGCCAAAGCCCGTCAATCCTTTGTCGTTGTTGAATACGCGGTTGACCAACACAAGGCCGCTTTCCCTCCGGCCTCCGGCTTCGGGCCTAGTCGAAATCCCGAAAGCTAGACATAGACGCGTAGAAAACGAGATTACGCGAGGCATGTTGGTGTGAAGAGAAGAAATGGGTGATTGACGTCCATTGGACATGATGTGGTGGGTGCACTGGCAGGGTGCAGGGAGAAATGTGGCTTTCGACTGCCTTTGCCAGTAGTGTGTCCAAGCCAAGCCGTCTAGCATCCATGTGCGAACTGACAACTTTCCGTAGTGCGCGATGTCCAGGACTGTTGACGAGGCGAGGAGGGAAGTGTTCGGGATGTGAGATGTGTAGCCAGTGTCACGACGGCTGGAGGACGAACCACCTCTACGTTTGTGACTAGTTCTGCGCTATGCAGGTGGGATACGATGAAATGGACGCCTGAGCCTCGGATGCACGCGTACGGATGATCGCACTCACAAAGTATGTCCACAGTTGAACTAGCATTTATCAAGTTTCTGACTATAAATGCAAGGTCTCGAGTATTCGCTGTCAGGCGACTAACAAGCACGCCCTAGAAGATGCACTCGTGCCGCTCAAAAGTCGGGATATTCGCGTTAGGATCCATGACCGCCACTTTGGCCACATCAGCGTGAACGATGATACATATGCTGCGTGGCGGAGGGCTCCAGGCGACTTATCTGGACCTAGAGAACGCCATCGACAAGATCGTTTCACCCTCCGAGAGAACATCCAGGTATGTCACTATCATCCTATAAACCTCACATCGTGCTAACGGGTCTCCTCAGCTCGTATGAATAGAAGGCTCAGTTCACGCCAACCGTTCACGTTCAGACTTTACCACCCCACACATTTAATCCTCCGTTCCTACCGTTCCACTGATTCTATTCAGGACCCATCTCAGACGGTCGCTGAGATACTGGGCACCGCTCCTTCGCACAACACACAACTGACGAGAATCTGATATTCGGTTCTTACACCATCATGTCTTTCTACAGTATCATTTTAAATCCTTAACTGGCTGAGTGCAATATGGCCGCCGTGTTTCTCCTCCCGTACACTCAGAAATTTCGCTTTGTGTCATGCGGCTCAGGGAGAAACACTACTTCGTGATGTAGTGTCCAAATAATACTACAAATAGAACGAAATTGTGTTGCAATCCGACTTTATAATGCACGCAAAAGAGCATATTCCCAACCTATGAGCTTGATTCAAGATAAATACTTGCATACAATTACGGGTATCGTTACATCTTTATCTCATAGTCCAGTCGCAGCACTAACGGCCTGCAACACATCCTCCACCAAATCCTCCGTCTCCTCCACACCGACACTCAGCCTCACAAGATTATCCCCAATCCCCAACAACGCCCTCTCAGCAGGAGGTATGCTCCCATGCGTCATCTGCGCCGGATGCTCCGCCAGACTCTCCACACCACCCAGCGACTCTGCCAACATGAACAGCCGCGTCGATGTCAAGAACTTATCCGCTTCCTCTTTACCTCCGCGTATTCTAAACGAGATCATCCCGCTAAATGGGAACCCATCAGCGGGGACACGGTCGCCTTCCTCTGCACCGATGAATTTACGCGCGGACGTGCTCAGTACGCGCCACGCGAGCTCGTTCTTCCTCCTTGACGCCTCCGTCTTGCCTGGTAACCCCGGGTAGATCACCTCCTCGACGCCCTCGGCCGACTCGAGCGCCTTGGCTACAGCGAGCGCGTTGATCCCATGCTGCTTCATCCGGAGGTGTAGTGTCTTGGCTCCTCGTTGCGCCAGCCACGAGTCGTACGCACTGGGTACCGCCCCGATGGCGTTTTGCAGGAATCGGAGTTTGTCCGCGAGCAAGGCGTTGGATTCGGGGAGGATCAGAGCTCCCATGACGACGTCCGAGTGCCCATTGATGTATTTGGTTAGGGAGTGTAGGACGATGTCGGCCCCGAGGAGGAGAGGCGATGAGTAGAATGGGGAGAGGAAGGTGTTGTCGACTAGGACGATTGGCCGGGAAGGGTGCGCATGTGCGAGGTGGGCGATGCGTTTTATGTCTATGAGGCGGAGCGTGGGGTTTGTTGGTGATTCTATCCATATGAGCTGAAGGAACTGGTCAGCTACTATGCACTCCTGCAAGCTGGTACCGACATACCTTGGTGTTATCTCGGAAGGACGAGACGATCTCGTCGTCGGTCGCATTCTCTAGATCTAGGAATGTAGCTTCGAGTCCTTGATTCTCGGCAGCCACGCGGCGAATGTATCTGAATGTCCCGCCATACACGTCGTTGACGCTGACAATGTGCGCGTTAGGGCCCAAAGATTGCAGGACGGTGGCCGTCGTGGCGGACCCCGATGCGAATGCTAAGGCATGAGCACCACCGCCCTCTAGAGAAGCGAGGGTGCTTTCTAGGGCGTTCCTGTTCGGGTTTCCTGAACGCGAATACTCGAAGCCCTATGGAATAGGTCAGGAACGGTATTGATGCTAGTAGGATTGTAAACATACCTTGTGAACGCCGATAGCTGACTGCTTGTAAGTCGTGCTCAGCGAGATGGATGGAATAACGGCGCCAGTCTCCTCATTCGGCTCAGAGCCTACATGGATGGCTCGAGTCCCGAAACCATCTACCCGTTTCTTGTGGCTCTTGACGCTGTGGTGGAACCCATTGGTTTCAGAGGCGTTTGAATACGAAATATCGAGTCCGGGAGCCATATTGATGAGTTTGAGGGGTAATTATGAAAGTAGGCATCATCGTACGAGCTTTATGAACGTTCGGTAGAAGCTTGCTATTGCAGAATTATGGCGAGCTTTCGCTGACGCGACCGCCACGTGAAATTGTTAATGGCAACCCCGGTCCGGCGAGGGATCTCTAAGCACTTACTGATCTAGCGCTCACACCATGAACCCGAGTCTGTGTTTGTCAGCCTCGCTCGTCAATGAGCTTAGAGCTATCTGACATCATTGACTGCTTTGAAAATATGAAGGATGCGACTCGATCTGGTCCCCGATCCCAAAGCTTTCTCCTTCTTCTCCCTCTCTACTCTGCCTGGCTCCAGAGATCAGCCATCTTCCCTCATGGGTGTCCAAGAGCGTAGAATTACTCACAGACGTAGAGGTGGTTCGTCCTCCAGCTGTCGCGACTCTGCTTGCGCGTCCCATATCCCAATGACTTCCCCAATACGATTGAATACACGTGTAGAGCCTTAGAAGGAAAGAAGATCAGATAGGACGCACAACTCGAAATCCCGTGCACTCACAACAGGAATAGCTCAGTAGGCACGATCTGCGTAGGGGCTGGAGGACTAGGACAAAACATATGCATGAGAGCGTGAGGGTGGATGCGTAGACCTCAGATGCCCTTCATTCCTCCAGTCATTTCAACCAATTCTCCTGCACCATGTTTTCCATCCGTTTCCTACCTGCAAGCGACATCCTGCGTGAACTGAACGTGAACGTGAATTTTCTTCTCGTGAGCGTATACAGTCGAAACTCACCCATACCTCCCGTAAGCCATAACCCCCCATACCCCATAGGTTTGGGCCACTACCAAACTAAAATTTACAGCCAAATTGACCTCTCAAAACCCATAACCTCTCGTAACCCATAGCCCAGGCTATTCACCGAGGGGTATGGCTTATGAGGGGTTCGACTGTACTGAGCTTTTCGTAGGCTGAAGGTAAGTGGATGGAGGGAACTGAAATTTGGACTACTGTTCGTGCAATGTGGTTACATGAGGTCTTTATAGTAAATAAAATGGTATAGGGGTAAAAAGAACCAGTAAAAATACGGAAATAATGAACAATAAAAGAAAATGATATTACCTAGGAGACTAGCGCGTGCGTGAGGAACTACTTGTGCGTGTTTTCCGTGCTCAGCCAGTAAGGGTACCTTACAATACAACGACAGATTACATAGAAGGGAAGGGTGAAAAAAACCTGATGATCAATCCATCTCCAAACTATCACGAACAAGACCCTCGACATTCGCTGTTCGCGGCGTGATAATGCAATCAAATGGCAAGGGATATCTAACAAGCATCTCACAAGTTAGCTTGTATTTCAAAACAGCATAGTTGAATCCCATACGAGAGTAATCCGCTTGTGACATCTGTGCTTAGCTGTGAAGGTTTCCCATCGGCGTCGAAGGGCGGTTTTATATCGAATACCGCCAATACCGATGACACAACGGCATAAAGCGAATTATCACTCAAGTGTCTTCCAGGACAGATGCTGCTAATAATAATTTCGGGTGAGCAGTCTTCGCATGACTTTTTTTTTCCATTGAAAGGACATACCGACGACCAAATCCGAATGCCGCAGAATCTGGGTCTTGGACAGTAGGGTCTAATGCACCATCCTTTAGGAAACGCTCTGGTTTGAATTCTAGGGGGTCAGGATATTGCTCGGGATCATGCAAGATCGCCCTTTGAGATAGTATAGTCAGAATATCATATTGATCGTCGATCTGTTGGGATAATGCTGACCAGGAGTTCCCCAGAACTACAGTGCCTTTCGGAATAAAATAACCATCATATTCGTCGTCCGCAGTACACATATGAGCAGCGGCTATATGGTCAATCAGCTGCTGAAGGTGAAATGTGGCCAAATAACGTGCACGTACCTAAAGGCGTCACTGGCTGCCACCGCATGGCTTCCTTGACAATGGCGTTGGTGTAAGGCAAGGCATCCCTATCGCTGAAGCTGGGCAGGCGGTTGTTGCCTGTGACTGCATCGATCTCCATTTGAGCCCTCTTTTGTACTTCTGGATACAAAGCCATCGCGAGGAAGAACGACTGCACTGCCGAAACCGTCTGCATTCAAAAATAAATACAATGTAAAATGGCAAAATGATATTCCCTCACTGTATCCGCGCCGCCTAATAACCACAGACAAACTGTCAGGATGGAACCGAATATTGTTGGAAAGTTTTAGACATACCGGCATATGCAACAGCAACTACACCTTTTGCTATTGTCTCCTCCTCGGCACGCCTTCCGTCACTATCATCTGGCAGCCTTTCTATTAGTGTTGCCGCAACTGAAGGGGACGCAGTTCCTTTCGCCTGGGGAGAAATGAACATTGATATTGGATCTCATAAATCCAATTCTTACCAGTTGATCTTTGACGTGCAAGAAAGGCTTCTCGCGCATGTCCTCACTCACCTTCGCCCAGTACGCGGCCTTTCTCTTGAAACTGGCGCCTGGCATCCAGCTTGGGACGTATTTTAGAAATGGAAGATAATCTACCAAAAAAGTTCCAGGTATTCCAGCCTCAGCGAAGCCGTTTAGAGCTATCTCGGCGATGGTGATGTAGGGATCGTCGGACTCCTTAATAGGGATGCCATATGCGACGCTTAGAATCATAGCGGCAAACGTACTGGAAAATAGAATTGTGAGTACTATCCGGAGAGGGACATGACATGACCTTACTGCCGGATATGGTGCTTAAAGTTCTTTGGTGATTCAAGGAGGCGTTTAATAAGCGCATGCACCTCCCGAGTCTGCACTGGCTGGTATTTCTTGGCAGCATTCGGATGGAAATGTTCGTGAAAACCCCGTCGATGTCGTCGCCACCACTGACTATATGGCATCATAGCAAAGTTGAAGTCCCATTCCATTCTAATGACATGTCAACTTCACGGGAGCAGTATAGTAGATAAGACACTTACAACTCAAGAAGCATTGTTGTTCTCTTCCGATCTGAATAATTCGAGGACCGCTTCTCAAAGAGGTCACTGGTTCTTTTCAGACTATTCAGGACGAGGATTGGTTGGCCAAGCACTTCGAAGAACACCATGTCGCCTGGTGAAAATCATGTTGAAATATCTCAGACTAGGTGTACCGAGTCGCTCACCATAAGTCCTACTCCATTCCGCATATTTTAGCCATGATTTTTCGGTAGGCGCCTCCAGAAAGCTCCCAATGATCGGATAACCCTTCGGACCCGGAGGATAGGGAAGTCGTTGGGAAGTGCGCCTAAATTTTTGCAGGCCGGTAACACAAAGAAATAAGACACTGATCAGTGTGTAGTATGGATGGGTTGCGGCCCAACTCGCAACTACCGAGCTGAAGGACATCGGGGGCTGGATGGGAGTTAGACGATGTTTGTGAAGGTGTTTATATCACCTAACGGCGACCAATAATAAAATTCCCAAAGTGACAGGGAAGCCGACATAGACGGTTGTTATGAGGATAATTTGGCAAGGCTCAGTCAGCGGCCGAAGTCATGAGAAGTAAACCAAGTCAGCCGATTGGTTCCAAATGACATTCATAGCACAACGAAGTCTCAAGACGAGGAAGCGCCTATACAAACGGACCGGTTACCGGTCAACTAGCTTTCATGACATCATTAAAAATTGTCCAAATGAGCGGAGATCCTCAGAGGAACACGGCACCTTTGATATTTTTATGGACTGTTCTCTAGCTATTCAATGAGGAACTGAGGCTTGAATTAGACGACACCCACGTTTCCTCTAGATTTGCGGATAGTATTCTTTTTCACGCCAAAGAAGGCCGCTTCTGTATTCAAGGAGTTACGAGTTCGTCCAGCTGTAATCTCCTGCGTCTGTGTTGGCCGAAAGCAGCTAATGCAGACAAGCTGTTGTTTCCTGTCTATACCTCCGTGAGAGTAAGTAATCAGAGGCTGTCGATGAAGGGGGTTTACAAACTGAAAGTCACCGACCTTTCTCGTCCCGGATATCCTTCTGGATCTCCCAGTAAAGTTCCATCCACCTGATCACAGAGGCTACATCACTTATATTCAGCACACCAAGTACGAGCTTTCGTAGCTCTCATCGCAGAAACCTGCAAAATTGTTACCTAAGATGAAATAAGCCCGGGATTGCTGACCGCTCATATTTTGCCTCGAAAGTCGACGAGCAGCACCAAATATGTATTGAGACAGTCGTACAGTGCCGAAATGTGAGAGCCCAAGTCCTATGGTGTGGTCGCCGATCATAAACGAGCGTTGTTTGAGGCAGACGCCGTCATGTATTATAATTATACGGCGATTACCCCACTACCAACGACGTGAGTAAGCAGCCGGAGATCGGAGGTGTGGAGGCATACGAACCACAAAGGGAATTTTTTAAGCTTCGACCTTCCCATTCGTTACGGAAGCTCAACGACTCCAGGCATATCCGATATGTTCAGTATAAGCGGAAACAGCCTCCCGTAGTCACCGAGGTTTAAATTGTTCAAAGTCGTCGTCGTCGCTTGGGTTGCACTTGGGAGGGTTGCGCCTGAGATCGTTGACAGTCTATGTCAACCCCCATGGCATGTAATCGAGAGGCGTCACTTAGTGCCAACAGACCAGGAACAGAACGGGTCTGTTTATATGTCGTCGCTGACGATGAACACGCTCTGAAAAAGATTACCCCATCCTCCAAACCGTTGAAGACGTGAACCACTGACGGGTTTTATAGAGAAGCTGGATGGTTCGTCCGAACTTGAACGTCAATTCCAAAACCAGACTAGCCGTTGGTACGAAAGGGTGAGTGTTTCGTGTCGACTCGGGCAGCTTGTGTATGCTGACGTCGTTTTATGACCTGCAAAGAAGAGTAAGCTGTCTGAAATGATCAGAAAAGAGTTTTCGAACCCAGCAATCTCTTGAAAACATCGCAAGACCACGTTCTCGAACCGGCATTCCTCAGCGTTTTTGCTTTCCGCTCTCAGAACCACAGTAGAGGCTCGAAGACGCCAGTCGTATCCTGTACGAGCTCTTGTTGCTTCCGTGCCCGCCAAGAGCAAATGTCGTTGCATGCAAGGTGTTAATATTCTCTTCAAATGATGACCCACAGCACATAAACGAGCAGATCCAGGCGCATCGCACAATCGTGGCATGGAAGAGCCTCTGGTCGGCGTGGGTTGCTGACGATGGTTAAAGGCAAGGCCCAGCGTGACGGATCCACGTGGAAGCTGGACAGTGGGTGGACCCATGAAGTTCGAGCACACATGCAGATGCAGAACCGAATGGCCCTCAGTCGGAGGCGAGGGTGTTTCTACCCTTTTACTTGTAGGGCTGAGATGGCCACGATGGCCTGTCATAATGAAGTGAATAAGCTATTGGAGACAGTAGATGAGACAGTTTACGAACTATTGGCTAAACCATTTCTCGTACTGGGAATCACTCCCAGTCAAGTTCAAAATTTTCAACCCACAGAAAAGGCTCGACGACGCCGCTCGGAGAGCACACGTATTTTGCGTTGAACAATGTAGGATCTAAGGGGATCCAGGACGAGTGTTGCAGCTTCTAGATAACAGGAGACCAAGGACACCTCGTCAGTATGATTGTTGACGGATAAATATGCCTGGCCTGACGAAGATGTGGACATCATTCGACCGAATTCCTATCCGCGCGCACTCTCATAGCCTATCCATTCCTTTGAGCCCATCGCGCAGATCCAATCGCCCCTCCTGAAGCCTTTTCTTCGTGTGAGTCTGCGGAATATTCCTCTCGCCTCGAATCTCAACTTTCAGTTGACCTATCCTACGCAACGTTGATGTCCCTCGGGCCTCCAGCTTCAGGCAAAGTCGAATCCCGAGAGGTAGACGCAGACCCATGAAAGTCGAGATAAACGCGAGGGATGTTGGTGTGAAGAGAGGAAATGGGCGGTTGACGTCCACTGGGCATGGGGTGCGGGATGCAGGAGGAATCTAACTGTTGATTGTCTTTGCCAGTAGTGTGTCCAAGCCAAGCCGTCCAGGATCCATACGCGAACTGACAACTTCCCATGCGCGATGTCCAGGACTGTCGACGAGACGAGGAGAGAAGTGTTTGGGATGTGAGATGTGTAGCCGGTGTCACGACGGCCGGAGGACGAACCGCCTCTACGTTCGTGACTGGTTTTGCCCATCCGTACGCGTCCATCTGAGGCTCAGGCCCCTTCATAATACAAAGCCATCTTCCGGGCTCGTCGACCAAATTCGCCTTTGGGACGATTTCTTGCTGTAAATGCTCGAGGTTTTGACTGGTACATCACATCTGATCTCCAGCTTCGATTGACCAGGGTCATAGTTCCACCTCAGGCTCTGCAGAATCGTGAGATGCCAGATGCAGATGTTGGCCAACACACGAAGGATGTCGTTGGCAGGGGGGATACTGGTGGAAAATGTCGAGGGACGTGGAGGTGCTGAGGAAGGCTGGGCTGGGCTGAAGCTTAATAGGTGTGTCTTCGTCTTCATCTGATGAAGAACCGTTCTTATTCTTCTTGCATGATACGCAGGATGATCGACGGGATTTGACGCGTGAGGATGTATTCTAGGACATCGGGTGATGCACGTCACGACGGCTGGAAGACGAACCCGCTCTACGTCTGTGACTGGTGTTGCGCTCCTATACGCGTCCGTCCGTCCATCCATCCCCCTCCCATCTAACTTCGCCTGTGGCAAGTCGGGCCGACCGTTGGGGGTTGCCAGAGGTTGAAAAGGGCAGGCTATGAGATGGAACGCGAGAAAAAATGACGGAGATGAACTCGACAAGGGAGTTGCACTCGTCGAACCTTTTTGGGGCATGGCCAGTCCAGATAGTCCAACGATGGAGGAGGTGGGGACAGGAGTTCTCAGTTTACGCAAGGCAGCGCTTACCCACAACAGCACGTGACGGCTCTGCCAAACAGTTGCTAATATCTATCGAGTTGCTTGTGGCCACTTCTACCCAACGGTCATAAAGCTAATAGCCATCCTTCACTATCACATCTCTCCTCCTATATATCCTTCAGACTCGTTGTGGCCTCCGCTCTTCAAATCGCACTCTGTCCTATGAATTCCACCAAAGGCAACCTCAAGAAACGAATAGATGGCGTCGGAGACTCGGAGCCATCCATGTAGGCTCAGAGCCGAATGAGAAGACCAGGTTCTCATTCTGTCCATCTCAGTGTGTACGAGCAGTCAGCATTTCAGTCATCGCGCTCGCAAGGTATGTCCACATTTGAACTAGCATCTATCAAGTTTTTGACTGTCTACACAAGGCCTCGAGTATTCGCAGTCAGGAGACCTCAGCAAGCACGCTCTAGAGGGTGGACCTGTCTCGCTCAAAAGTCGGGAAATCCGCCTCAGGACCCGCCACGACAGCCACCATCCTGCAATCGTTGGCCACATTAGCGTGAACGACGATACATATCCCGCGTAGCGGAGGACTCCAAGCGACTTATCTAAACCTAGAGAACGCCACCGACGAGATCGTTTCGTCCTTCCGAGAGCACATTCAGGTATGTTATTATCATCCTATATACCTCACATCGTGCTAACGCGTCTCCTCAGCTCGTATGGCTAAAGACGTTGACGTCGAGGAGGTTCATATACCCCCGGCTCTACTTTACTCACCCCGCAAGATGGAAACGGAGGCACCGAGCACAAGGAGGAATAACGACTTCACTTTGCACTGCGAAAATTCACCAGCGACTACCCCCCGCAGCCCGCAGATGGATTCCCTTCGGCAGCACCAGCATGATTTCGCTTTCGAGTTCGATCCTCGTTCAGGAATCAGGATACGCGACTGATAGGTTAGGTTAGGTTGCATTCCCCTGACGTCAACCCAGGACCCTGCTGCTGGTGATCATCGCCAATTGGCGTTGAGTGGAGAGTCAAGAGTCGGTAGAGCGGTATGAAGAGAGTCGAGGCTGTCTTGACGCCCCCTGCTAAGCGAGCGCTATTGGTATGGAGGGAAACGGAGGATTTGGTCGAGATTGTGCTGTAGGGCCCTACTGGAGTGTAGTATGTGTCTTTTGAATACCCTTCCGAATAAACTTGTCCTCGAGATCTCTCCCCATTTTGATCATTTGTTCTGACAGCTTGAATTTTATTTTTCAGAGATGAACTCCCTGTTCGACTTGCTCAGGCTGGTCGCTTCATCGTGTTTTCTGAAGACGTCTTCATGGCCTTGCTGCGAATCTTACTATGCAGGTCCTCAGCGTTCGACTCGTAAAAACATTCGCATATAATAGGGCCTACGACAGATATCGCTACTACCCTACGTCATCAAAGATGGCTATGTGGGTTAGTCGGGTGGACAGGGAAATGATCGCCACCGCCGTGCGCGCCATGTGCTCTCGACTGGTCATGACCAACGACGCCGACATGTTCCAACCGCCCGCTCTTGTGTTCCTTCATTATAACCCTCGCAGGACTCTTGTTTGTAAGTGGGTTCTTGTTAGGGAGCGGGAACTCGTAGAGCTTTCCTCCAGTGTGGTTGGGGAATGGTTTAGCATGCTCCGCGCCTGGGTGTAATGGAACCGCATGCGGCCTGTTCTTGAATTCCTGTAGTCGCAAAATAGGTAAGCACAACGTCAAAGCAACTGCCCCTACTGCAGATACTTACGACAAGATCATGCTTTTTCTGCTGCGTCTTGCTCATAGCCTTGACTTTGTTGGCCTCCTTCACGGCGTGTTTGACTTCCTTGTGCGTCCAAGATTCTACGGTTAGAGACTCGAAGTTTAGCACCTGGCACACTAATA
>Ga0247742_10001787_pt1 | contig 14509 bp, 20 predicted proteins | sample UWRJL208509C2_FD_180944 | JGI IMG/M metagenome (GOLD analysis project Ga0247742, IMG submission 180944) | Plant litter microbial communities from Arlington Agricultural Research Station in Wisconsin, United States - UWRJ-L208-509C-2 | ecosystem: Environmental > Terrestrial > Plant litter >...
GTTGCCATTCAGCAGTAGACACGCGGAGAATTGAGGCAGATGGATGAAAATACTGCTGCCAGCACAGTGTATGGGGCGCAAATGAGGGCGCTGGAAGGGCATATTCATGTTCTACGGGTCTTTTTGTGCTTCTGTAAACGTTGTTTACTCAACTTCCCACTGTCTTGGGCTGATTTTGAGCACACCTTGACCCTTCCTTGCCCTTACCCACATCTACAAGTGCAGGGTCCCGGGCACAGGGCCTAACCACGATTCACATGATATCAAGAGCCGCCTGATCCGACACCAGAAGGCGTACATCATATGTCAGATATCGAACTCGACGGGCCACATCCAGACCTTAAGGAGGTAAGAAGACTGAGGCATGTCAATGAGGAGGAGCACTCTGAAGAAAAAGATTCCAGCAGCATGCAACTGGGCGCCAAAGATAGAACCTGCTGGGTTGCAAGCGGTGATCCGTAACGGAGCAATGTATGAACCTGATCGGCAAAATTTCTGAATTGATCAAATGTGGTATCCAAGTAGGACGTTTCTTGGACGATTCTGGTCCTCAGAACGCGTTGAAAAATATGTTAGACATTTCTAGAGGCTAGAAACGGAGAGGATTGTCTCCTGATAAGAAGTGATTGCGTCAGAAAATCAGAATGTGTACGAAAGAGTGTCATAAACCGTTGCCTAGGGGTATCCGAGATGGCAACTGGGATTCTGGGAACTGAGACGTCATACCCAAATAGGTGGTTGATCGTCAAAGATTTGGGTTAGTCGCCGGACTTATGAATTGGTGTTCAGCAGGGCCAGATGTGTGGTGAAAGATATCAATGGGAAGGTAGCACTCTTGGGTCAGCGAGTTTGGCAAGGAAAGAGGCGTGTCTTGGCAACGGGTTGTTTGGTCCGGTCAATGACGCCAAAGCGTGCCTGACGTTTCTCGTTGCGGAACCGCTCCTCTGCTGTTCTCGATACTGCTTCATACACTGTGGTTCTTGCCAAGATCTCCCAGATCTCTTCCTCTGATCTTACGATCGTCACCGAATCACCATTATCCGACTCGACTCGACCTCGCTGACCTCAGCTTAGTCAGAAAGTGCTTAGACAGAAATCTGAGTACTGTGCCGCCTTTGCAGTTTCTCGCGATGCCCATTCACCTCGTTCTCAAACAGATAGACGGTTCGTCTACACGACCTCACTCCAGGTAACCTCTCCCTGCCCTTGTCGATGACATTTCGGTGGACTAATCCAACCTCCTTGTCTATTTTCATCTTCATAGACCTCTTACCAGTCTTTCAGCCAACCATTGGTCTGCATCAACGCCCGTGCCACATTCACATACTTTCATGCATGAGCGATTGATGCTTGGTTTGTTTGAGTCGGTCCAAGGTCAACCTATGTCCATATCTTCTTCCACATCTCCTTCTCTGGATGACTATTATTTTATTTCACATCAGCGAAATGAAATACCTGACCATCTGCACCCGTTCGGTTCCACTTAATTAACGCATGCACCTGTGGTTCCTCGGACAGTGCGATGTGGAGCTTCAAAAGTGATATTGTGCGCACGGGTATTCGTGAACTGGCGCACAAATATGCACGCTCTTTCGTTGTTTGAGCTTATTCTGACGCTGTCCAATTCTCCCGTCATTGATATGTTTTCGAATTTGATATGCTGACCACCACTTTCCTTAGGTCACACCCCACCTATGCCAATTCATTCAACAAAAACAGAGCTCATACCACCTCTTTCAGCAGTCCCTTGAGCTCCTCTCTTGGAAGTGGCGCCAATATTGATGCCACGCCAACGACCTCACCTGCAGAAGCCGAGACCGCCCTAGGAACGGGTTCGACTCTGAACGTGCGTCTTCCTTTCCCCACATTTTTTTCCTTTCTCCTCTCTTCTACAAGACCACTACCGTTCTTTCAAATTACCTCCCTTTTCCCATCGTAAATCGGCGCCTATGCCTATGCCTACTGTCATACCAGCACCAATTGGTCCCATATAATAACCGCATACATCTGTGAACTCTCAGATAATGCAGCATGGGTCCTTGAAGGTGGTTTTGTTCGGCGGGTGGATAATTATGAATTGCGAGAAATTAACGGCAAAGTGGTTGACAGTTATCCCTGGAGCGTCTTCCGCGTACGCCACTATCTTTTGATTTAACTGCGATATCCAGCTTTTCGGCCGGGTTAAGACATTATATCTGAACCTTGGTCGTCTCAACATGGGCTAACTCGGGTTGGACTACTCGCGCTTTGTTCTTGCTTCTTCCTGTTCACTTCGGCTCCATTTCCCTCCGTCAATTTCCCTTCCTTTTGATTTGACCGTTGCTTTTATGTTCTTAATTATGATCCTCGAAACAACAGCTATTTTATTCTATTCTTCGGAGTGCCTGGTCTATTCCGAGACGACCTTCGGGGCTGGATCTCGTCCAATTCCTCTCACCTGTTGGTTCTTCGGAGTATGCGTGCATAATTCCGTAACATCCTTTGAGGTGGCAGAATTGGTTCCACTCTGCCTCTAGCCGTTCGACTCGGTCAGACCTGCACTGCATATATCACTGTCCTCCTCTTTCTTCTCATTTCTCTGCCGTCGTCGTGACTTATTCAAGCGACCAACACTCGAACATATCCTCATCCCCAGCGCGCACATAACCCTCTTGTGCAATTTGGGTGTTCAGCTATCCTCAGTACCATTAAATTCCTACATATCTACAATGTCTTTTGTGATAGAAATACCCAAAATTTGAGATTATCCCTGCGAAGCGGATTCGAGTAATGTTCGATTGAGGTGGATAGAAAGTACCGGTAATGAAGGTTCCTACATCGTGATTCAATGTACTCTCTCTCATGAGTGCGAACATCGGATTGAAGCATAAAAGTAAGCTACTAACAGGAATTCGTGGAATTTATCTCCTGTAAACGGGTGAGCTGTCTACATTTCGACGCCAGCCGCGGGGACGTATATTGTTCAGCAGTAGAGAGGTATTGGAAGTCAATTGTCCTACACTACTATTTAACTGATGATTTAACGGAAAAAGTTGTCAAATTGCTGTGTAAAGGAGGCTCAAAGACATGGTGGCTGGAAGGAAACCACAATAAAGCTAGATATGAGCTGATCTGACAGGTGATTGTTGACCAGCAGTAATGGTAAAGTATTAATTAGTAGGTAGAGTGGCAAATCTTTCCCATGAAATAGTAGGATGGAAGGTGTCACCTCCGGGCCTTGTACTATCGAGATAGAGTGTTACTGATACTTCCACGCCTGCTCGGTTTATTGCTCTCCTGAAAATTTCGCGGATACCTTTTTCGAGGTCTCCATTGAATATGGACGACTCAGTTGGTATGCCCGCAAATGTCTCAATTTCGACTTCAAGCAGCCAAAGATGGCTGAACCCTGACCACTGGACATGGTTAAAGTTGAGGTTCTCGAGGCACCCAAGAAGGCCCACCCCGCTGGTCAGCTCAGGGTCAAATCGGAAGTCGAATCGAATCCTCTCTAGAGCATTTCCGTTAGATAAAAAAGTGTTCTGAGCTCTTCAGTAATTCCAACAGGAGGTATTAAGCCGTGGAAGATGAAGGAAATGGTGAGGGTCTCGAGAGTTGATAGAGTTTGTTGGTTGTTGATGGTTTCCCTGTATAATCACTTAAAATGCGAACCAGCACTAAGATCTAGAGAATTGTAGTTAAATCATCATTAATTTTCGTATTAATGATTGTGAAATACGTACCACCGTATTGTGTGACTTTAAGATGGGCCAAAAGAGGTGATATCTTGAGGAACGACCTCAATGTTCTTCGGAAATCTGGTGTCCTAATATTCCATAACATGGCCAAGCGCCTTGTAAGACTAGGGAGGGAATGACTAATATCAGGTTCCTCAATGCCCACAGCCCAATATCAATAGATGTAAGAGCTGGAAACTGCCAGACAATTGACAGCAGTAAACTGTGGTTCTCCAGATATAATCGCGGAAGAGATGGATGACAAAGGATGGCGCTGATAACTTCACGCCATTGTGGACTCTCTTCCGCGAAACCAGTCCAGTTGGGATTCTCGATTCGCAGGCTTTGTATCAGGGATAATTTTTCGAGGGCAGGGACAATGCAGGATGTGCCCGTGTCGGGTATCTGAAATTTGACGGTGAGATGATTGACATAGGTGGCAAGATGAGGCGAGGAGTTGAAAATGTCGTTCAATGTATGGGCTGCGTTTCGTTGTGATAAAAGGGGATCACCAAGATCTTGATTTGTTGGAATGAACCTAGGGACCACGGGAGAGTGATGATCAAGAAGTAATCGTGTTTGTTAGAGCTCATACAAACACGTAGGGAATACAGAATGTACTACCTAGGTTTATATACTCTACTATAAAATGATGAGTAATCAACTAGAATATTCTCGGTAAAACTACACGAGACTGGAATTCCAACATGATTGTATTGAACAGCCTTCTTTGCGACGGTTCGACTATGCCGCGACATGTCATGGACAGTGCGCGGAGGGTTGGGACGTCGGTTTCAAGATCAGAATGCCGAATGATTTCGGTCAACACATCGAAAGGTAGAATCGGCGACTGGAGTGAAGCCATGCTGGCCGTAGTGGAAGTAGAAGACGAAGAGATTGCCCTATCGGTATCGTGTTCCTTTGAGAGTGATTGGTCTGTCGGTTCGGCTCCGAATGCCAGACATTCACAAATCCGTAATTACCTGAGATTTTATGCAAACATTTTGCTCTGCCATAGATAACTTCAAATTTGGGAGCACTGGCAATAGGAACATTTTGCTCGTAAATGACCGCCCGATTCAACGAGCCATTGTAGATTTGAAGCTCAAATGTTTCCGCTAAATCCAAGTCCTCAGCGCGTATCATTACAAAAATGGCTATCAATTGACCAACAACGAATTCCATAAAACGATTACCACATATACAAGCTTTGTAGGACGGAAGTGCTACAAGTGCAGAGCAAGTAGAGGAACGAACGCAGAGAAAACCTCGGTTGGTGTTCGGTGTTCCTCCGCTGAGGGTTAAGGAACGTAAGCCGGGCAGAAATTTGGAAGACAAGTTGAGTGCGACAGATGAAGAATAGTTGATAAAGACCACCAACGGAGGGTGGAAGGGCCGTGAGAATCGCTCCTGAGCAGAGGAGAGAATTAGACCGAAGTGAAATGGTACTAGGTCACTCCGAAAGCAGCTTAAATGGCGAGACAATTTTCACGTTTCGCTGGGTATCAGTTCTCCATATTTCAAATGCAATACGGAATCTGGACCCAGAAATGAAGAAAGATGAGGTTCCTATGCGTCACAAAAACATCATATATTGGGATATGGAGGTCGTGTCAGCAAGAGAAGAGATGTGCTAAAGAGTACAATACATTCCAGACACGCAATTTCATTGGAACCTCACCTCTGTGTGGCTAGTAGCTGAGGACAGCAGGCAGGGCCATGTTAAACATGAGGAACTGGTGTTTAAATTGGCGGTTGGACCTAAAATTCAACGTTCATGAGAAACAGATATAGTCAGTGATTAATGAGCGCTACCAGCGGTGATGCTAGCGGGAACCCCTCATCGAGCAAGCTGGGGGTGATTTCAATCGCCGCAAGCGCTAAGCGGGGCCGAGGAGACGAGATTCGAGATACACCTATCTGAGCCCAGACGGAGTCCTTGTGGTTAAATGAACAAGGTGACAGTTACAAGGGTGTAACATGCGTGGCGAGGACGAGAATACGCTCCAGCGTTGGTTGTCTTCGGCGAGAAACAGATGATAATCATACAGAGACAAAAGGACATGAAAACAGGTCCAAAAAGAATAGATCAAAGGAGTGCATTGATGGACCAAGTCAGACTTCTTGAAGTTGCACATGCATCCGCCGATTCGGAGGACGCCAATGACATTACCGGCAACCGCAAATGTGTCAAAGGAAACAGATGAGATACAACTTCTGAGCTGGTCTCTCTGAGGCACTCGAGAGAATAAAATGAAATAGCCATGATTTCAAAGTTATCATGAAAACCGCGTCCAAATCCGAAGGAAAACGACGCTGAAAATAACCGAAGGGAAACAAGGGATGAGAGCAGGAATGTGAAGCGGAAAGGCGAACGGCGATGGAAAGAGGAGAGGAATTAAATCTCCATAGCTCAACAATGCTCGGATGTAAGGACTGGGTAAGCACGTCGCAGTTAAATCCCCGATTCCACTACGAAGACAACGACTGAACGCACCCGAGCCGTCCTAGGGACGATAAGTTGCATATAACAAACCGTATTGTTGGGATAATGGTCGGCGACATCCCGGCCCGCTCAGTAAGCGCCCACGGAAATTTCCGTATACGCTCCACTTCAATTAAACGCTCGAATATTCGACATTATGGACATTATTAAGTAGCTCTTATCTTTCTTATAAATCGTTCTATTTCGTTTTCATTTCTACTTAGTGTATATATCTCGTTCGTAGTATAACAGCCTGTAGATTCACGGTACAGACTTAGTTTAATTCATTATTTTCATACACTGCGCTCAATACGTATCCACAGCGATAAAATAAGGACAAGATCCTCGTCTAGGTTGAGGTTCATGGATACCCGTCCGGTGCTCGGAGAGCGGAGTGTAGGTCCCACGTCGCACCATGTGGATGAGCCACAATATGTGTGATGATACCGTGGGGCCAATCCCCGCAGACGAACGGGGATAGTCATAGACGCCCGAGATTGGATATTTAAAAGACGGTAATGGTCGGCTGGAAGAGAAAGAAGGAAAGAGAAGTGGAGGAATGAACGAAGAGATACGCGACGTACGTCCAGGCTGGGTTAGCTCTCGCAGGTGAGGTTGTTGACAATGTGCTAAGAATCCAAGAGCATACTGGAAGAGCCAGAGTAACTTCCGTGGACTTTGAATGCAACGGAACAAGTTAAATTTGACCTGAGGGTGGTGGTTAGCGCACAGACTTTGACAGCATATCGACAGAAAATAAGGGGAGAATGGCCAGCCCTTGTGTAATAGTCCATGAATACCCGTCTGCTGATTATCGGATTTACAAGTCCCACGTCGCACGTTCTGATGAACCACAGATATATGCGATCATGGGATGGAACGATTCCGCACCGACGGATGGGTATATTTGTAGACGTTGATGCAATTGTAGGATGGGGGGAGGCAGATGAGCGACAAAAATACCGATTATCTAGAAGAGATGAGAACTGGACGAGGATGAGCAAATCTAGACGTACAATTGGCCTTGAACCGATTTAAACGGTTTGAAAATAGTCCGCTCCTGTGTTGCAGTTGCATGTGATCGATGCGGCGCGGAGGAGCCGATGCTTTGGCTCGAAGACGGCGGTGTTCAGGCCTCTGGAACGAACTGAGGGTATGCCAAAATCGGAGGAGGGAGAGACAGGGAGAGCTGAGAGTAGTAATGTATGCCTGTATGAGGGCCTGCCTGGTTGAGTACGAGGCGAATGGGGCCCAGCAGGCGAGGAGCTGCACGGGCTCAGTTCCGTCTCTAGTACGCCGAGTACTGTAACATTTCGATCAATTCGGCCAAAGGTTGGGAATTTTTATTTTTCGAGAAATCCCAGAAAATCCGAAAATATTTGACACATTCAAATCCGGTGTCAGAAAAAATCAGGTGGGACAGGGGACGGCCGAATTGAACGAAATGGTGCAGTACGAGTTGAACCAGTCTGAGATCGGCGAGGGGGAGAACGAGTCGAGTAACAAGCGACCTGGCGGTTATCTAGATCGGGAGATCTTGAACCAAGAACCACAGCGATGAAGTAGTTCGAGTTATCAGACAGGCAGCAAGATGGGGGGGAAAGGAACGGGTCAGGTACACTTTGTCATCTTTGATTGTACCAAACAACCATATTCGGTCCGGTGCCAAGACGTGCGCTCTACCCCCTTCACCCACCATTCCTCTATTCCCTCGCTGAAGTCGGTCCGACTTAGCCTCCGCATGCACGTACACCAGCGCTTTGACCAATACACTCGCCTATGCGGTGATCTATTTGTCCAACTTGCCTGCATGGCGTTCGTATGCTACTGCTAGAGTGCTAGTTCATGTCTGTGATGTAGGATTATCATGTGTACATTTATTTCGTTTTCGCTAGATATCAAGTCAGATGAATAACGTGACTACTACTTCAACTCCGTCAACTTGATTCCTGAGGTTCTTGAAACTGTCGCTAATTGCTCTTCGGAAGAGGGCTACTTTTCGGGGTACACCTCGAATGCTCCGCATGCCGCGCAACATACGGACATTGACCTCGAAATGCTTGAGATACCAATATCCTGCCCAGTGAATGGATGTATCTAGGGTATTGAACAGCTCAAGGAAGGCTGCCCTGGTAAGGTTGTCATCGTAGGGTAGGACGAGGTGAATTTTGTGTAGCACGTTTGCGCTGGTAGAAGAAAGCTCCGCAATTTCTGTTGCAGGGCCAACGAGCATGTTGCTATTGCAGCAACTCACTCTATATATGATGGTTTGGAGTGTGGATAATGTTGTTGAATTTTCAATAATCGCGCGTGATAATCCGCTCAGCCAAAGCGTTGCACCCGTTACCCCGTTTACTGGGACCAAGTCAGACCTTTATTTTACAAAATTACACCCGTTGTGGAGAAGGCTTACCATCACATCCGACTTCAAGTGTTTCCAAATTTGGCGAGACCTTCAGGAATCTTCTCAATGTTACCTCTGGGGTTATCTGGTTCCAGTCTATGGCCAACCGCCTCAGAGGCAATTTGCAAGAATCTGGCAGTAAGTCCGCCTCAGACATGTTCCACTTCCCAAGATCGACTGATCTCAGATTAGGAAGCCGCAAGATGCTGGGAGATAACATGCCATATCCCATAAGACGAAGTTGTTTGAGCGAAGGTCGATGAAGGATTTTAGTATTAAATTCATCCCATTGTGCTGAACCCCACTCCGGATATGTAATCCATATGTTGTTGGCAATAAGACATAAACCCTCGAGGGATACCAGTTTTTGGATCATCGAAACAACGATTGGATCTGGATGAGTCGTGAACTCGAAGGTGAGATGTCGAATATATGTAGAAAGGTGGGGCGATAGATCGAGTAGATCAAATAAAGCCAGATATTTCCGTCGAGAACATTTCGATGAATGAGAGATAAGTCTAATCGTGATTTTTCTGAACAGTTTTCTTTGGGATGGTTCAAGGAGAGCGCGACAGGTTGTCGATAAAACTTGTATAGTAACAACATCGCAAGTGAGGTACAAGTGTTCGATGACCTCGAGGAGAACGTCAAGTGGGAGAAACAGGTTTCGTGGATCCATGATGAGTGCTGTGAAGGAAGTCCAACGTGGTCTCCAATTCATGATTATCGCCATCGGGCGGGTCTAGCGGGGGGGTAAACCGGCATGGTCCATTCACTGAAGACCGCGGCCCGGGAGCCGACCCAATCTCTTCTTTGTCCCCGGACATGCGATGCACACCTAGACGAGCTTTCCTCGAGGGGACGTCGTTAGCATGTTTAGTCTACTCGAAGTTTTTTATGATTTTTCCTGTAAATGCACACATTCCAATAACCAGCGTGATGTTTTTATGTTCTATGATTTCATCTCGAAGCACTTTTGTGATTTTGATCTTTCCTCGCGTTTATAGTACAATGGTCTAATTTACCAGTCTTGAATCAATCGTATTAGGCATTTCACTCTGTGGAAGTACGTCGTTGCGGCGCTCACGCCCCTACTACGTCTGGTGTAGTTGAACCGTGCGAGATAAATGGACATGAAGAAGACGGTAAAAAATAATAGATCCAAGATGTGCATTGACAGACCGAGTCAGAATTCTTGAAGTAGCACGAACATTTTGCCAGTGGGCACCCCAAGGAATAAAAAAAAATAGCCACAGGATCGAAGGCCATATTATAAAAAACCACGCCCAAACCTGAACGAAAACGACGCTAAAATGAAGGAACATAAGCGAAGTGAAATGAGGGATGAGAGCAGGAACTGGAAGCCGAAATGCGAAATGCGATAGAAAGACAGGAGGAATTGAAATTTCATAGCTCAACAATGCTCAGATGTAAGGACTGGGCAAGGACGTCGCAGTTAAATCCCGGCTTCGACTAAGAAGACAATGACTGAAAGCACCCGGACAGCCGTCCTAGGGGCGATAAGTTGCATATAACGGAAGGTATCCATAGCGATAAAATAAGCACAAAATCCTCGTCTATGTTGAGGTTTACGGATACCCGTCCGGTGCTAAGTGTAGTGCTGATTTAGGTCCCACGTCGCACCATGTGGATGAGCCATAAGGTGTGCGATGATATCGTGGGGCCAATCCCCGCAGACGGACGGGTATGGTCATAGACGCTAGAGATTAGATATTTGAAAGACGGTAATGGTTGGGTGGAATGGCGAAAAAGAAGCGGAGGAATGAACGAAGAGATATGCGACATACATTCGGGCTGGGTCCAACATGAATCTTAACTCCTGCAAGTGAAGTTGTTGACGATATGGCATTGACATTGGCGCGAGCACCGAGAATCCAGGGCCCACTGGAAGAGTCAGAGTAACTTCCGTGGACTTCAAACGCAACGGAATAGATACAGTTTGACCTGAGGGTGATAGTCAGCGCACCGAATTCGAAAGCATATCGACAGAAAATAAGGGGAGAATGGCCAGCCCTGGTGTAATAGTCCATGAATACTCGTCTGCTGATTATGGAGTATACAAGCCCACGTCGCACGTTCTGATGAACCACAGATATATGCGATCATGGGATGGAACGATTCCGCCCCAACGGGTGGGCATGCTTGTAGACGTTGGTGCAATTGTGGGATGGAAGGAGGAAGTAGCTGAGCGATAAAAACACCGGTCATCTAGAAGAGATGAGAACTGGATGAGAGGATGAGCAAATCTAGACGTACAATTGGACAAGGAAACAATTCGAGCCATCTGAACATAAACCGCTCCTGTGCTAAGGCCTGGGCCTGAGGTTACATGTGCATCGACGCGGAACATAGGAGTCGATGTTTCGGGTTGAAGACGGCGGTGTTCACGACTGGAACGGACTTAGGGTAAGTAGATGAAGAAAGACAAAGTTATGGTTTGGTTCACCAAAATAGGCCGAGGGGAGGGAGAGGTTGAGCTAAGATATTGATAGAGTGATGGGCCTCCTGACGAGTTGTCTGTCCGTCTGGTTGAGTACGAGGCGAATGGGGCCTATCAGGGTAGGATCCGCACAGGCTCAGTTTCGTCTGCAGTACGCGTTGAACCAATCTGAGATCAGCAAGGAGGCGAGCCGAACCAGCGACAGAGGGCGGTTCTCTGCGGTTCTGCAGCACGATGAGAGGTCAGGCCGGTCAGGTACACTTTGGCATCTTTGATTGGACCAAACAACCAGATTCGGTCCGGTGCCAAGACGTGCTTCATTCCTTCCGGCTAATAATGGGCGTCCGTTTGTTGAAACTTTGGGCAAATGCAAAAGTGCAGCTAGTTGGAGGATGCAGGCGCCACGTTGTGTGAAGTGGATGGGGATGAAATAGCGAAGGTTTCGAACTTGGTCAGGAATGCAAGTAGGCGTCAAGATCTTCAGTTGTTGCCGAAATATCCCCTACTGGAGGAACTTTGAGATTCTCGCGTTAGAGTGCACCAGTGTGGAAGAGTAGATGGGAGGGAATCTCCGATATCGAACTACGAGTGCTTCGGCTAACTCGGACTACGGAATCCAGCGTCCCATAGCGAATGTTGGGAGACTCGCATGGTTTTTCACGGACAAGATTTAGAGACGCGGAGGAAGGCATTGCAGAGTGAGTTCCCAGAAGAAATCGGGGGATTAAGGGTGGATAAGCACAAAAGCAGGTCATCCACGGTTGTCTGCGAGTGGATAAGTGCGCAAAACGGCAGCAGGAGGAGTTGGAGACATACCGGAGGCCTTCCGTTAATCCCTGAGTCCAAGTGCCGAGTTCTATGATACGGCTAGTTTGCGTACTTGGTCCATGCTGGAGTACGCGTTTAGAGTCAGGCTGGGACGAATCCAACAGCCAAGGAAAGCTAATCCTGAGGCGTAGTCAGCGATACATCGCGATATCAGTTGTGGTTGAAGCGTTCGAATAGGCCAGCACTGATGGGGTAAGATAGGGAGCTCTCTTCCTCTCAGTGTGCGCCTGATACCTCTTGCTATGACCAGTGGGAGGATACTGTTGTGCTAGTGAAATGGAGAGTCTGCGGTGACACCATGGTGGCAGCTCGGATGATTGTGCCGGATTCACACGAATTGCTGGGGCTGTGCTCGGCTGTGATTAGCGCCCGTCTCGTTAGCACATGTTCGGGCATATCTTTCAAACATGGCATGCTTATGAGAAAAGCAGGGGTATATTCAGGATATGACCAAAAGTGCTTCAAATCTCCCATATCACGGGTTCCGGCAACCGTTAGCGTCTCGCAAGTAGATATTAACTTGCTAGAACAACCCATCCATCCAACTCGCTGGTGATTGTTCGTAGAGTCTTCAGAAATCATAAGCTTAAAGGTTGACATTGCATAAGTAAAAGAGGGACACTCTACTCAGATTCATCTCTACATGAAACAGGGATTTTGTCGGTTAAAATATAGAAGTCAGTCCATAATCTTGGACTCAAGCAATTCCTCGATATGTGCACGCCAAGTGCACGCCACACACCCGCACGCATCCACATGCACGCTCGTGCCATGCAGAAGACCAGGGGCCCGCAAATATGGAAGAAGTACAAACAATTTGATTTATGAAGCCAATCTCAGAAATGTCGGAACATATATCACGGTGCTACTTGCGGAATTGAACCCCTTGAGTCTCTATATATTACACTCCGTCCATTGGAGCCCAACATTCTGGTAAATCAAGTGTTAGCTGTTGTACTGTCCCAAAATCACTTTGAGCGAGACTTACGATCTGAATGGATGTCAAGTGAGATTAAGTAGGCTAATTTAGCGATCTAGATGGTTCAATGAATTATGATGACATACGCTATCGATGACGGAGAACCCCAGGTTCGCTTCGCTTTCAGAGTTAAGATTGATCTCAGTGTTGATCTTTAAGACAGTTGGGCCCCCACAGGGTGCATAGCTGTCCGAATCTGGGCCAAAGTTAGCTTGCTTGGCATACTCGCCTACCACCACGAGAAAGAACAGGTAATATGAATCAGAAAATAGCCGCGAGTTCATTGAATTAGTCAATCTACCTTTGTTAGGACCAGAGACATTGTAATTGGGGCTCATTTGCTTTGGGTATCCCTGGACTAGTGTGTAAACCCAGTTAGTGTATGTTTAAATGGGAGGCAGGTTAGACACACAGAAGTTGTCGCTTTTCTGGGTATAATTGACCGCTGAATCTAGCTCGTAGTACCCGCTCTATTGAAGAGTATTGCTATTTGAGTTAAAAAGAGGGTTTCATTGTTAATTTTCTTACGTGTCTGATATAAGACACAGAAGTCCTATAACCTGGAGGAATACTGTAGAGAAATACGTATTAACTTCAAAACTCAGGCCCTAACACAATTGTAAAGTAGTACCTGATTTCTACGGCCACGGTGCAGCTTGTATCACTTTTTGAAACGCCTGTAGCTGGACCTATCTCGGCAAAAAATTTGCTGGCTACCATTGCGAAGGAACTCTTATCAGCTGTGAATATAGGATATTAGTCAAGGTTGCCGTAATATGGGACTGAACGCACAACTGAATCCAGCGCCAGCGGAGCCTGCAGGACATCCTGAGCCGGTGATACTAATGTTTGTGCTGCACAATGCAATAAGATCCGTCTCATAATCAGTGGAGTGATATACAGTGATTTATGTACAGCATACATGTCAACTCCAGGAGGAGCTTCCGCGACATCTTGCGCTATAGATAGTACTGGGGAGATTAAGACAAAGGCAGCGAGGTGGCTTAAGAATTTGAAAATCATGTTCGATAGACAAAGTATGTCGGAATTCGTCTGGGAGGTCGTGAACACGACACGTCTATATATACCGAAAAATATGACCTACTGGAAAGAACAGCCTGGAAGAGACTGGGGCTGTGCTTCCGGATCCGATAAGAGCCCTATGTGAGCTACCCACTGTTTCTCACAAAGATACATTGAGGCATTTGACTCACGTGGCCAGTAAGAAGTTCAAGATTTGCCGGAAGGTTATTGATGACGAGCAGCTTTCTCGTGGGGATGAGCAGGGAGTGTAGGCGTCTCGGTCCTCTAATAAGCATGTCTCCGAGGTTCAATCCAAGATGTGGGCGTCAGCGAATAGGATACAACTCAGGCGCCGAATATTAGAACAACACCCAGAATCTGCGGACTTGAGTGGGTTTTTGGAGTGTTAATTCAATCTATTCCGTGGTTCAGATATTCCGAGAATTCTAGAACCATACACGTGTACAATGTAATATGAAGATTGATTATTCTATTGGGAATTCCAGTCCCGTATGGTTGGCTGTGTAAGGTACCCTTACTGGCTGAGCACGGAAAACACGCGCAAGTCGTTCATCACGCACGCGCTCGTCTCCAAGGTAGTATCGTTATCTTT